>ENA-OQMY01000413-OQMY01000413.1-human-gut-metagenome-genome-assembly--contig:-NODE-413-length-11923-cov-2.283740_pt1 | contig 11923 bp, 13 predicted proteins | sample MGYA00242623_ERZ504868 | MGnify/ENA primary metagenome ERZ504868 (study PRJEB26092, sample SAMD00036386) | human gut metagenome | host: Homo sapiens | study: EMG produced TPA metagenomics assembly of...
GGTCGATAACGTCTTTGTCTGGCTGATGTTGTTCAGCTATTTCTCTGTTCCGGCGTCATTACAACGCCGCGTGCTGGTGTATGGCGTACTCGGGGCGATTGTTCTGCGTACCATCATGATCTTCACTGGTAGCTGGCTGATTTCACAGTTCGACTGGATCCTGTATATCTTCGGCGCATTCCTGCTGTTTACCGGCGTGAAGATGGCGCTCGCTCATGAAGATGAATCAGGCATTGGCGACAAGCCGCTGGTGCGCTGGCTACGCGGTCATTTGCGCATGACCGACACCATCGACAACGAGCATTTCTTTGTGCGTAAAAATGGTTTGTTGTATGCCACGCCGCTGATGCTGGTGCTGATTCTGGTGGAGTTGAGCGACGTGATTTTCGCCGTGGATAGTATTCCGGCTATCTTCGCCGTAACCACCGATCCGTTTATTGTGCTGACCTCAAACCTGTTTGCGATCCTCGGCCTGCGTGCGATGTATTTCCTGCTGGCAGGTGTGGCAGAGCGTTTCTCGATGCTCAAATATGGTCTGGCGGTGATTCTGGTGTTTATCGGTATCAAGATGCTGATTGTCGACTTCTACCATATTCCGATCGCCGTCTCGCTGGGCGTGGTGTTTGGCATTCTGGTGATGACGTTTATTATCAACGCCTGGGTGAATTATCGGCATGATAAGCAGCGGGTAGAATAAGTTTTTAATCCTGCCTAAGCCGTGTACCCTGTCATCAACATGAGTACCGTTTTCTCCCTCTCCCCAAAAGGGGCGAGGGGACTGACCGAGTACTTTTTTGACGTTGTCATCAGTCTGGAAGCCGCACGTTGGGCTTTATTTTTATGTCAAACAAATGTAACCATTAAGTTGCGAAATATGACCTCTCTTTAAAATCCAGCATTTTTCGCTTCCCGAAGCTGTAACTTTCCTTATACTCGACCTTGCAAACACTTTGTTACATCCTGAAAGATGCGTCGACAGAACGCACCAGGGATGTGCGACAACACAATGAAAGGATCGAAAAATGACTACGCAACGTTCACCGGGGCTATTCCGGCGTCTGGCTCATGGCAGCCTGGTAAAACAAATCCTGGTCGGCCTTATTCTGGGGATTCTTCTGGCATGGATCTCAAAACCCGCGGCGGAAGCTGTTGGTCTGTTAGGTACTTTGTTCGTCGGCGCACTGAAAGCCGTTGCCCCATCCTGGTGTTGATGCTGGTAATGGCATCTATTGCTAACCACCAGCACGGGCAGAAAACCAATATCCGCCCTATTTTGTTCCTCTATCTGCTGGGCACCTTCTCTGCTGCTCTGGCCGCAGTAATCTTCAGTTTTGCCTTCCCTTCTACCCTGCACTTGTCCAGTAGCGCGGGTGATATTTCGCCGCCGTCAGGCATTGTAGAAGTGATGCGCGGGCTGGTAATGAGCATGGTTTCCAACCCCATTGACGCGCTGCTGAAAGGTAACTATATCGGGATCCTGGTGTGGGCAATTGGCCTCGGTTTCGCACTGCGTCACGGTAACGAAACCACCAAAAACCTGGTCAACGATATGTCGAATGCCGTTACCTTTATGGTGAAACTGGTGATTCACTTCGCACCGATCGGTATTTTTGGTCTGGTTTCTTCTACCCTGGCAACCACCGGTTTCTCCACGCTGTGGGGCTACGCGCAACTGCTGGTGGTACTGGTTGGCTGTATGCTGCTGGTGGCGCTGGTGGTTAACCCACTGCTGGTATGGTGGAAAATTCGTCGTAACCCGTTCCCGCTGGTGCTGCTGTGCCTGCGCGAAAGCGGCGTGTATGCCTTCTTCACCCGCAGCTCTGCGGCGAACATTCCGGTGAATATGGCGCTGTGTGAAAAGCTGAATCTGGATCGCGATACCTATTCCGTTTCTATTCCGCTGGGAGCCACCATCAATATGGCGGGCGCAGCAATCACCATTACCGTGTTGACGCTGGCTGCGGTTAATACGCTGGGTATTCCGGTTGATCTGCCCACAGCGCTGCTGCTGAGCGTAGTGGCTTCTCTGTGTGCCTGTGGCGCATCCGGCGTGGCGGGGGGGTCTCTGTTGCTGATCCCACTGGCCTGTAATATGTTCGGTATTTCGAACGATATCGCCATGCAGGTGGTTGCTGTCGGCTTTATTATCGGCGTATTGCAGGACTCCTGTGAAACCGCGCTGAACTCGTCAACTGACGTGCTGTTCACTGCGGCAGCTTGCCAGGCGGAAGACGATCGTCTGGCAAATAGCGCCCTGCGTAACTAATACTTAGCCCCTTTCGTCTACGGCGGAAGGGGTTTTCTCCACTTTAAACGGATCAATTCCCCTTCTCTGCATACGCCAGAAACGAATGATATTCAGGCCATTCATCAGCAGAAAACTGCCTTCAATCATCGTGCCGCCTATCGACCCCGCCCAGAAGTTGTGAATCACCCAGCAACACGTTGAAAACCACATTACGCAGCGCATGGTCAGCCCTTTACAGCGGAACAGCGCCCAGGTACTGACAATCGTGCCGATTACCGGCAATAGTTCGACAGGATGATGGAACTTCGCGAGGCCAATTCCGCCAGTCAGCACAATAAAAATCGCCATTACCCATAAGCTGCGCGTGCGTAAGGTAATCAATGTACGAATGGCATTAAGGATGGCACTGGCACCGGCAGGATAGGTGCCCAGAAGAAAAAAATGTACGCCAATAACGGCGCTATAGACCGATAGTTGCTTTTTGAAGCGACGTTCGTCACGATTGAAAAATGTTGTGATACCAATCAGAAAGGCGATGACACCCACGCCCTGGGCCAGCCAATACGCGGTCATGATAAATCCTTAGCAGGTATGGAAAAGCAAACGGCGCTTCACATTATGAAACGCCGTTTTTTATTAACAACTCATTTCGACTTTATAGCGTTACGCCGCTTTTGAAGATCGCCAGTTCACGGAAGTCGTTACGCTCGTTGCAGGTTTGCTTACCGTTGGCAAACTCAACGATGGTGTCGATAAATTCTTCCAGCAACTGCGGCATCGCTTTACCGTGGATCAGCTGACCCGCGTCAAAGTCGATCCAGTGTTTTTTCTTCGCCGCCAGTTCACTGTTGGTGGCGATTTTCACCGTCGGCACAAATCCACCATACGGCGTGCCACGACCAGTACTGAACAGCACCATATGGCAGCCCGCACCCGCCAGGGCGCTGGTCGCTACGGCATCGTTACCCGGCGCACTTAACAAGTTCAGCCCCGGCGTTTTCAGACGCTCGCCGTAACGCAGCACGTCAACCACGACACTGGAACCCGCTTTCTGGGTACAGCCAAGCGATTTATCTTCCAGCGTAGTGATACCGCCTGCTTTGTTCCCCGGTGATGGGTTTTCGTAGATCGGCTGGTCATGGGCAATAAAGTACTGTTTGAAGTCGTTGACCATAGTGACCAGTTTTTCAAACGTTGCTTCGTCGCGGCAATGGTCCATCAGCAACTGCTCTGCGCCAAACATCTCCGGCACTTCGGTCAGTACGGTAGTACCGCCGTTAGCAATCACGTAGTCAGAGAAACGCCCCAGCATCGGGTTAGCAGTAATACCAGAAAGACCGTCAGAACCACCGCACTCCAGACCAAACTTCAGTTCGCTGAGTTTGCCCGGCTCGCGTTTATCGTTGCGCATCACGCTATACAGCTGATGCAAATGCGCGATCCCGGCCTCGATTTCATCATCCTGCTGTTGGCAGATCATGAAATGAACGCGTTCAGGATCGATATCGCCCAACGTTTCACGGAATGCGGCAACCTGGTTGTTTTCACAGCCCAGACCAATCACCAGCACTGCGCCCGCGTTCGGGTGGCGCACCATGTTTTGCAGCATGGTGCGAGTATTGATGTGATCGTCGCCCAGTTGTGAGCAGCCGTAGGTGTGGCTGAAGAGGAACACGCCGTCGGTACCTTCAGCGTTGTTGGTCTCTTTCAGGAAACGATTTTGGATCTGCCGCGCGATGCCGTTGACACAGCCCACGGTTGGCAGGATCCACAGCTCATTACGCACCCCGACATCGCCGTTAGCGCGACGATAGATCTGCACTTCACGATCTGCCGCTTGCGCAGGCAGATCCTGAAAATCAGGTTGATAGCGATACTGATCCAGATCGCTCAGATTCGTGCGCGTATTGTGGGCGTGAACGTGTTCCCCCGCCGCAATATCCGCCAATGCATAACCAATCGGCAGGCCATATTTAATGACGTTGGCCCCTTTTGCGATATCCGTTAACGCAAATTTATGTCCACGAGCAACATCCTGGCGCAGCGTAACAGTCTGGTTATCGACACTGACTTCTGTGCCTTCAGCCAAATCCGCTAAAGCAACCGCGACGTTATCCAGCGCATGGATCTTGATGTATTGCATATCAACCCCAGACCTTAGTTCAGTTCAATGGCGAAGTAGTCACGCGCATTGTTAAAGCAAATATTTTTCACCATCTCGCCCAGCAGGTTGATGTCCGCCGGTGCTTCGCCTGCTTCCACCCAGCGACCGATCATCTGGCACAGAATGCGGCGGAAGTATTCGTGACGGGTGTATGACAGGAAGCTACGGCTGTCAGTCAGCATGCCGACAAAGCGGCTCAGCAGACCGAGCTGCGCCAGTTGGGTCATCTGACGTTCCATACCGTCTTTCTGGTCGTTAAACCACCAGCCGGAACCGAACTGCATTTTGCCCGGCATACCTTCGCCCTGGAAGTTACCGATCATGGTGCCCAGCACTTCGTTATCGCGCGGGTTCAGGCAGTAGAGAATGGTTTTCGGCAGCAGGTTTTCTTCATTCTGCTTGCTCAGCAGCTTAGACAGCTCTTCCGCCATCGGACGGTCGTTGATGGAGTCAAAGCCGACATCCGGCCCCAGCAGTTTAAACTGACGCAGGTTGTTATTACGCAGTGCGCCAATGTGGTACTGCTGTACCCAGCCGCGACGTGCATATTCGGCACCAAGGAACACCAGCACCGCAGTTTTGAACTGTGCCACTTCGTGCTCGCTCAGGGTTTCGCCTGCCAGACGGCGCGCGAGGATGCTGTCCAGTTCCGCTTCGTTCGCTTCAGCAAACATCACCACATCCAGCGCGTGGTCAGACACTTTACAGCCGTGAGCGGCGAAGTGATCCAGACGTTTAGTCAGGGCAGTTTGCAGGTCAGCAAAGCGGCGAATGTCGGTATCGGAAACTTCGCCCAGCTTCGCCATGTAGTCGTTAAAGGTCGCCTGTTCAATGTTAAAGGCTTTGTCCGGACGCCAGCTCGGCAGCACTTTAATGGTGAAAGAGCCATCTTTGGCGATCTCTGCGTGATGCTCCAGAGAATCGATCGGGTCATCGGTGGTGCCGACCATTTTCACGTTCATCTGCTGCATGATGCCGCGCGCGGAGAAGTTATCCTGCGCCAGCAGTTCGTTACATTCGTTCCAGATTTCATCGGCAGTTGACGGAGAAAGCAATTTGCCAGTGATACCAAACGGACGACGCAGTTCGAGGTGCGTCCAGTGGTATAACGGGTTGCCAATAGTGTGCGGAACAGTCGCCGCCCAGGCGTCAAATTTTTCACGGTCAGACGCATCACCGGTGCACAGACGCTCGGCCACACCGTTGGTACGCATAGCGCGCCATTTGTAGTGATCGCCCTTCAACCAGATGTCATACAGGTTTTTAAAACGATAGTCTTCCGCAATCTGCTGCGGCGGCAAATGGCAATGGTAATCGAAAATCGGCTGGTCTTTTGCGTAGTCGTGATACAGACGGCGGGCAAATTCGGTATCTAACAGGAAATCTTCAGTCATAAACGGAGTCATTTTCGTCTTCCTCTCAACGAGTGAGCTAGCTTGCTTATGGTGCGATGCTGACAAAGTTATCACACCAATTTCCAGAGTCCGAAGATATTTTCGTGAGTTAGATCAATAAACGTAGTTAAAAAAATTACTCTCAAAGTGGTAAATCTCGCTGCAGGCCGTGCCAGTACTGGCCTCGTAGCCGTCAGGTAATGTCCCTACAAATATTCGCACATTTGTGATGGCTCTCACCTTTTAAAGTTGTATGACAAGTTATCTTTCTGCCGTCGCAAATCATAAGTCGACGGAATGCAAATTGCCGATTCATTCATTTGTTAGATGAATCGGGTTAACCGGTACGGAAGCCGAATTAGCACGAAACTTTCATGGCAACGTTCGGGGCGTGCCGGTTTTTTTTCGGTTACCCGGTCGTAACTAACATCTTCAGCCTCTGGCGGGATGATGGCCGCGCTTCCTGCGGATATAACAAAACGATGAGGTTTTACATGCGTAAAATTAAAGGGTTACGTTGGTATATGATCGCACTGGTGACGCTCGGCACCGTGCTTGGTTACCTGACGCGTAACACTGTGGCGGCAGCTGCGCCAACTCTGATGGAAGAGTTAAACATCTCCACCCAACAGTATTCCTATATCATCGCAGCGTATTCTGCTGCTTATACGGTCATGCAACCGGTAGCGGGTTATGTACTGGATGTAGCTGGGTACGAAAATCGGTTATGCAATGTTTGCTGTACTGTGGGCCGTGTTCTGTGGTGCTAACCGCGCTGGCAGGTAGTTGGGGTGGCCTGGCGGTTGCTCGTGGTGCGGTCGGTGCCGCGGAAGCCGCGATGATTCCGGCGGGTCTGAAAGCCAGCTCCGAATGGTTCCCGGCGAAAGAGCGTTCCATCGCGGTAGGTTACTTTAACGTAGGTTCTTCGATTGGTGCGATGATTGCGCCGCCGCTGGTGGTATGGGCAATCGTGATGCACAGCTGGCAGATGGCATTTATCATCTCCGGTGCGTTGAGCGTTTATCTGGGCGATGGCATGGCTGATTTTCTACAAGCATCCGCGCGACCAGAAACATCTGACCGATGAAGAACGCGACTACATTATTAATGGTCAGGAAGCCCAGCACCAGGTTGACACAGCGAAGAAAATGTCCGTTGGTCAGATCCTGCGTAACCGTCAGTTCTGGGGTATCGCGCTGCCGCGATTCCTGGCAGAACCGGCATGGGGTACTTTTAACGCGTGGATCCCGCTGTTCATGTTTAAAGTTTACGGCTTTAACCTGAAAGAGATCGCGATGTTTGCCTGGATGCCGATGCTGTTTGCTGACCTCGGTTGTATCCTCGGTGGTTACCTGCCGCCGCTGTTCCAGCGTTGGTTTGGTGTGAACCTGATCGTTTCCCGTAAGATGGTCGTAACGCTGGGCGCTGTGCTGATGATTGGCCCGGGTATGATCGGTCTGTTCACCAACCCGTATGTCGCGATTATGCTGCTGTGTATCGGTGGTTTTGCTCACCAGGCACTGTCTGGCGCACTGATTACGCTCTCTTCTGACGTGTTCGGTCGTAACGAAGTGGCGACGGCGAACGGTTTAACCGGGATGTCCGCATGGCTGGCAAGTACGCTGTTTGCACTGGTAGTCGGTGCACTGGCTGACACCATCGGCTTCAGCCCGCTGTTCGCAGTTCTGGCAGTGTTCGACCTGTTAGGTGCGCTGGTTATCTGGACCGTGTTGCAGAACAAACCGGCGATTGAGGTGGCGCAGGAATCACATAACGATCCCGCACCGCAACATTAAGGCTTCGTGTAAGTTTTAGTTTCCCTTCAAAGCCGCCTTCTCAGGCGGCTTTTTCATCACTGCGAGTAGAGCTAAACTCGCAAAAGTGGTATAACAAATATAGTCTGCCGTATCATGCCTGGAGCGCATATGGAAATCACTGAACCACGCCGTTTGTATCAACAACTTGCCGCTGATCTGAAAGAGCGCATCGAACAGGGCGTCTATCTGGTGGGTGATAAACTGCCTGCCGAACGCTTTATTGCCGATGAAAAAAACGTCAGCCGCACCGTGGTTCGTGAAGCCATCATCATGCTGGAAGTTGAAGGCTATGTCGAAGTGCGTAAAGGTTCAGGTATTCATGTGGTTTCCAACCAGCCGCGCCATCAGCAGGCGGCTGACAATAATATGGAATTCGCCAATTACGGTCCGTTTGAGTTGCTCCAGGCTCGCCAGCTCATCGAAAGTAATATTGCCGAGTTCGCGGCAACTCAGGTCACAAAACAGGACATCATGAAATTGATGGCCATTCAGGAGCAGGCACGCGGCGAACAATGCTTCCGTGATTCCGAGTGGGATTTGCAGTTCCATATTCAGGTAGCCCTGGCGACGCAGAACTCCGCCCTGGCGGCTATCGTTGAAAAAATGTGGACCCAGCGTAGTCATAACCCGTACTGGTAAAAAAACTGCACGAACACATTGATGCCCGTACCGTCGATAACTGGTGTGATGACCACGATCAAATCCTCAAGGCGCTGATTCGCAAAGATCCTCATGCTGCTAAGCTGGCAATGTGGCAGCACCTGGAAAACACCAAGATCATGTTATTTAACGAAACCAGCGACGATTTCGAGTTCAATGCCGACCGCTATCTGTTCGCCGAAAACCCGGTGGTGCATCTCGATACAGCCACCAGCGGCAGTAAATGAAATTCCTGTCCGACAGGCGCTACAGTGCGCCTGTTTGTCTCGTCGGTAAGCGAAAAGTATAAAGTGTCAGCCTGTGTAAATCCTCTCGCCTCCCTCCCCTGCATTCAGCAAAATCAGACTCCACGGACATGTAATTTTGATAACGAACAACGTTGACCTTTGTTACAATTAGATTCAATTTGAATTTATGCTTTTGAATGCTTTCTTATCTCACGATTTAACAGGGAATAGTTCAGGCTGTGTTGATGTATCAAACCCGCAGAACATACCAAGACAGCAATAACATTGCGGTAGTGCATCATTTAAAACCAGCGTGGCGTTAACCGATTCACCAGGAATAATGAATGGAACTTTTGACCCAATTGCTGCAAGCCCTGTGGGCGCAGGATTTTGAAACCCTGGCCAATCCGTCGATGATTGGCATGTTGTATTTTGTCTTGTTTGTCATTTTGTTCCTTGAAAACGGCTTGCTTCCGGCGGCCTTTTTACCGGGCGACAGTTTACTGGTACTGGTCGGCGTATTGATTGCGAAAGGCGCGATGGGCTATCCGCAAACGATTCTGCTGCTGACCGTTGCCGCCAGCCTCGGTTGCTGGGTCAGCTATATTCAGGGGCGATGGCTGGGCAATACCCGCACCGTACAAAACTGGCTATCTCATTTACCCGCGCATTATCATCAACGCGCACACCATCTTTTTCATAAACACGGTTTATCGGCGCTGTTAATTGGTCGCTTTATTGCGTTTGTCAGAACACTGCTGCCGACGATTGCCGGGTTATCAGGGCTGAATAACGCGCGCTTTCAGTTCTTCAACTGGATGAGCGGTCTGCTGTGGGTGTTGATCCTGACAACTCTGGGTTACATGCTCGGCAAAACGCCGGTATTTTTAAAGTACGAGGACCAGCTGATGTCATGCCTGATGCTTGCTCCCGGTGGTAGCTGCTGGTGTTTGGCCTGGCAGGTTCTCTGGTCGTGTTATGGAAAAAGAAATATGGGAAATCGGGGGTAAGGGATGCAAATACCTCGCATGTCACTTCGCCAGCTAGCCTGGTCCGGCGCTGTTTTACTTCTGGTCAGCACACTATTGCTGGCCTGGTCCGCGGTTCGCCAGCAAGAGTCTACGCTGGCGATTCGTGCCGTTCATCAAGGGACAACGATGCCAGACGGTTTTTCAATCTGGCATCACCTTGACGCTCACGGCATTCCTTTCAAAAGTATCACCCCCAAAAACGACACTCTGTTAATTACCTTTGACTCCAGCGACCAGAGCGCCGCCGCAAAAGCGGTCCTCGACAGAACATTGCCCCATGGCTACATCATTGCGCAGCAGGACAATAACAGTCAGGCTATGCAGTGGCTGACCCGGTTGCGGGATAACTCTCATCGCTTCGGATAACTTCCTGTTATCCGAAACAGATCACTCACTTTGGTGATTTCACCGTAACTGTCTATGATTAATGAGGCGGTGGTTAACACTACCGCTTCGTTGTCTGGACAATCGTTCCTTTGTAATAGGTCCGAATCACAATGGAAGGTTCAAGAATGAAATACCGCATCGCTTTAGCTGTTTCTCTCTTTGCTCTTAGTGCCGGTAGTTATGCCACTACCCTGTGTCAGGAAAAGGAGCAAAATATCCTTAAGGAGATCAGCTATGCCGAAAAACACCAAAACCAGAATCGTATTGACGGTCTGAATAAAGCCCTGAGTGAAGTCCGGGCCAACTGTTCAGATAGCCAGCTGCGTGCCGATCATCAGAAGAAAATCGCAAAGCAGAAAGATGAGGTGGCGGAACGCCAGCAAGATTTAGCCGAGGCGAAGCAAAAAGGCGATGCAGATAAGATTGCCAAACGCGAACGGAAACTGGCAGAAGCGCAGGAAGAGCTGAAAAAGCTGAAAGCGCGCGACTACTAACTCACAATAGTCACTACTTACTCACCTGGAGAAAACTATGTCGAAAGAACACACTACGGAACATCTGCGTGCTGAGTTGAAATCCCTTTCCGATACGCTGGAAGAGGTGCTTAGCTCATCTGGCGAGAAGTCAAAAGAAGAGTTGAGTAAGATTCGTAGCAAAGCGGAGCAGGCACTGAAACAGAGCCGTTATCGCCTGGGTGAAACCGGTGATGCCATTGCCAAACAAACCCGTGTCGCGGCGGCGCGTGCCGATGAGTATGTGCGTGAAAATCCGTGGACGGGCGTGGGCATTGGCGCAGCAATCGGTGTAGTGCTCGGCGTTCTGCTGTCGCGTCGTTAATTATGGCGGACACTCATCACGCGCAAGGGCCCGGTAAAAGCGTTCTGGGCATCGGGCAGCGAATTGTTTCCATCATGGTTGAAATGGTGGAGACACGTCTGCGGCTGGCGGTGGTGGAGCTGGAAGAGGAAAAAGCGAATCTCTTTCAACTTTTACTGATGCTGGGCCTGACGATGCTTTTCGCTGCATTTGGTCTTATGAGCCTGATGGTGCTAGTTATCTGGGCGGTTGATCCGCAATATCGCCTGAATGCGATGATTGCCACCACCGTGGTGTTGCTGCTACTGGCACTGATTGGCGGCATCTGGACGTTACGTAAATCGCGTAAGTCTACGTTGCTGCGCCACACGCGCCATGAGCTGGCAAACGATCGGCAGCTGCTCGAGGAGGAGTCCCGTGAGCAGTAAAGTCGAACGTGAACGACGTAAGGCGCAACTGCTTAGCCAGATCCAGCAACAACGGCTGGATCTTTCCGCCACTCGTCGTGAATGGCTGGAGGCAACAGGCGCTTACGATCGTCGCTGGAATATGCTGTTGAGTCTGCGCTCCTGGGCGCTGGTTGGCAGTAGCGTGATGGCTATCTGGACGATTCGCCATCCTAATATGCTGGTCCGCTGGGCCAGACGCGGTTTTGGTGTATGGAGCGCCTGGCGTCTGGTGAAAACAACCCTCAAGCAACAACAGCTTCGCGGTTAACTTCCTCTCTGGCCGGAGAAATTCCGGCCTTATCCCTCAAATTTTTTGAAAATATTTGACAGTTTTCCTTGCTAACAATCACGCTTCGTCACGTTTATGATTCTCTCCATCGACAGCAACGACGCTAATAGCGCGCCCTTGCACAAAAAAACCAATCAGCAGCCTGAGCGGCGCAGTGGAGAGTATGATGAAAAAATTAGAAGATGTTGGTGTACTGGTAGCGCGTATTTTAATGCCGATTCTGTTTATTACGGCAGGCTGGGGAAAAATTACTGGCTACGCGGGTACCCAACAATATATGGAAGCAATGGGCGTCCCCGGCTTTATGCTGCCGCTGGTGATTCTGCTTGAGTTTGGTGGTGGTCTGGCAATCCTGTTCGGTTTCCTGACACGTACCACAGCCCTGTTTACTGCGGGCTTTACGCTGCTGACGGCTATTTTTATTTCACAGCAACTTTGCAG
>ENA-OQMY01000414-OQMY01000414.1-human-gut-metagenome-genome-assembly--contig:-NODE-414-length-11916-cov-2.735771_pt1 | contig 11916 bp, 13 predicted proteins | sample MGYA00242623_ERZ504868 | MGnify/ENA primary metagenome ERZ504868 (study PRJEB26092, sample SAMD00036386) | human gut metagenome | host: Homo sapiens | study: EMG produced TPA metagenomics assembly of...
CGAATCTCTGCAGGTCGATGACATCACCAAAGACTGGTGTGTAGTCGACTTTGAAGTCTCCGGTGTGGACGATGATGCCAGCCGGGGAGTAGATTGCCAGTGCTGCTGCATCTGCAATACTGTGGTTTGTTTTGATAAACTCAATGCGGAATGCGCCCAGGTTGATGGACTGTCCGTGTTTGATGATTTTCCGTTTTGTGGTACGGAGCAGGTTGTGCTCCTTTAATTTGTTTTCGATCAGGCCGATGGTCAGTTTGGTGGCGTAGACCGGCACGTTGACTTCTTTTAAGATGTAAGGCAGGGCTCCGATATGGTCCTCGTGGCCGTGGGTGATGACGAAGCCTTTGACTTTGTCGATGTTTTCTTTCAGATATGTTACATCCGGGATGACCAGGTCGATACCGAGCATGTCGTCTTCCGGGAATGCAAGTCCGCAGTCTACGACGATGATACTGTCCTCATACTCGAAAACGGTGATGTTCATACCGATCTGTTCCAGACCGCCAAGCGGTATAATTTTTAATTTACTTCCATTATTCTTTTTCAAATAGCACCTCCGCGCATGTTTTCCAAACGATTCCGTTACCGGTACGGCTTCACGCACGCATCCCCTGAGCGTCACTTCAGGCTGATGGAGCATGTCCCGCACCTGCAGGATTTGCCCTTTAAAGCGCTGTCCCGGTCCCGCTTCGTCTGCGTCCCGGTATGGCTTCAAAACGGCTGGTTCAATAGGTGATGTCTGCCTCGTCATCCAACATGGAAGCAAATACGCCGGAAACGGCATCGAATTCGGTGTCGTCTTCTACCATAACATACTCTGCCTCTGCGTCGGTGTCGGTGGAGATATCCTTCAGAATATAGGCATTTGCCTCGTCGTCCTTCGAATCGGATACCAGAATGTAGTTGACTCCGTTGATTCTGGTCTGCTCCTCCACGTAAAATTCCTCTTTGCCGCCATCATCTGTTACAAATGTTATTTTTTCCATACAATATTCCTTTGTTTAGTTTTCCTGTGATTCCTTCTGATGGGAAAGATAGTCCAGATATCCCTGCAGGATAAAAACAGCTGCAATCATATCTACGTACTCCTTGCGGTTTTCCCTGCGGATTCCGGTTTCCATCATGGTGCGGTCTGCTTCGACCGTTGTCAGCCGCTCGTCCCACATGACAACGGGCAGACCTGTCCGTCTCTCCAGCATTTCTTTGAACTCGAGAGATTTTTCGGCCCGCTCTCCGATGTCGTTGTTCATATGTTTCGGGAAGCCGAGTACGATTTTTTCCACGCCGTACTCTTTTGCTATCTCTTCAATCCGGGCCAGCGTCTGACGCAGCTTATTCTCCGATTTTCTGCGGACAATTTCGATTCCCTGCGCAGTAAGACCCAGGGCGTCGCTGACTGCCACCCCTACTGTTTTTGAGCCGTAATCTAATCCCATTATTCTCATAGTAATTACGCTCACTTCCAGGATTCATTTTTGATGTACTCTTTTAACAGTTACCTCTACCAGCTCGTCACGCTCTACTTTCATGATCAGACTTCTGGCCCCCTTGAAGCTTGTAATGTACGTCGGATCGCCTGACATGATATAGCCTACGATCTGGTTGACTGGATTATACCCTTTTTCTACCATGGCGTTGTAAACGGTTTCGAGTACCTCTTTTACCTGAATCTCCGGCTCTGTTTTTAACTTTAAAATATTGTGTGTTACTTAATCCTGACATTCTTTTCACGTCCTCGTATTTATTGATATCATTTATATTCTAATACATGTTATGGGAAATTTCAATCGTGAAATTGCCCAACTATTTGAATGTTACAGTTCACTGCATCTCAGCGAACTGTAACATTCAAAGCCCGCATGGAAAATTTTGCTTTGCGAAGTGGCGGCAGCTATTTCTGATGTTATTTTATCCCTGAAAACGCCGCATTATTCATATGAATTGGAAGTAAAAATCATTTCCAGAATTCTCTGGGCACAGGCGGTCAGGTCTTTTTCCTCGAGATACTGGTCATTTTCGGCACTCAGCGCATCCAGGATTTCGCGGCGGTCGGTGTCGGTTCCCGGCATCACAAGATCGTTTCCGGCAGCGATGCATTTTGCGGCAGAGGAGCCTCCGTCGGCGTTTGTTGTGGTCCAGTCTGTCATGATGATGCCGGCAAAGCCCCATTCCTTTCTTGCAGCGGTTGTGCACAGACCGTAGCTGTTGGCGGTGTGGACACCGTTTACCTTGTTGTAGGAGGTCATGATCGCCTTTGGCTGGGATTCTTTGATTGCAATTTCGAAGCCCTTCAGATAGATCTCACGCAGAGCGCGCTCGGAGACGATGCTCGATACGCCGCGGCGGTTTTCTTCCTGATTGTTGCAGGCGTAATGTTTGATGGTCGTTCCGACGCCGTGCTGTCTCTGCACACCGCGTGTGAGAGCTGCTGCGATGATTCTGACCAGAATTTCGATTGAATTTTCTCCCGCCCTGTTCTATACTAATGTAAACAAATGTAGCTGGTTTTTTATTCCAGATAACTACAAAATCGGAGGTATCACGCTTTATGCATATGACACAAATTCAATCTGTCTTAAACGAGAAAAAAATCACGTTTTCCTATACGGAAGAGGATAACTGCGGAAGCATCGACTTTGAGCACCGCGGTCTGCGGTATCATATCTGGGAATTTGCAGACGATGTGGAGCCGGTCGGCGTGGAGACCAATCTGCGGTATGCAGGGCGCGATGAGGAAATCGAAGGCGATTACGATACGATTCTCGCAGAACATTTAAAGAAAGAATTTTAAGCGATTTCATTTCATTTTTGGGAAAAGATGTGTATTTTATGACGCCAGTTCTTCAACCACAGCTCGAAAAAGTCACGCTGGAACAGTATGAAATGCTTCCAGAAGAGAAACGCTTCGAAGTTTTTGACGGTGTCGTCTACGACATGGCAAGCCCTTCGCAGGTTCATCAGGCACTGTCCATGCAGCTTTCCACACTCATCAATACTTACATTCTTCGCAAAAAATCATATATTTTCTAACGCTGCCAGAAACAGCTCATAGAAGTCATCTTCCCCTTCAAGCGCCGGGGAATTTTCTCCGCCGCCATTGGTGCTGCGTTTGATTTCTGTGTAAAATTCTTCACCTGCCATGGCAAGATCCATTTCATAGATGGAAACGCCATAGGCATGGCAGATTTCGCAGAATGCGTGGATTGGATTCGGATTTTCCCTTGTCTGAAGCAGTTTTTCACGCAGAATGGGGTCTGCCTTTGCTTTTTTCTGCCAAGCTTTTGCCTGCACTGCAGGGAAGTTCTTTCATCGCCATGATTGCTGTTCTCAGACATCTGCGAGCCGTAACTTTTCTCAATCAGTTCGTTTTTGTCAATAAATGATTTCTTGACGCTTTCAGATCTCTGTGATACAGTAATGGCAGAAACGAGGTGATTGCATGAAAAACACATTTGAGCAACAGATTTACGAGATCTTTGGAACAACGGACCCAAAGGAGCTGCGCAAGCTTTCCAAAGACGCGAAACAATACCAGCAGTTAGCGTAAAAAAGAAGCCCTGCGCCATGCAGCTGGAAGAAAACCTGCTTTTTCGCTGCCACAAATCATTCAGATGGCTGCCATGCAGCAGCAGGGAAAAAGTATTGCCGAGATCGCGCGCACCTTTCAGGTCAGCAGGCAGACGGTATACAATCAAATTGCCCGTGCCCACTGTTTCAGCACGGATCCCGATGTCAAAACGCGGATGTGTTTTCTTTACCGCGATCAGCTTTGCACAACGATTGATATCGACTTCCGTCATGAGAAAATTGCAATCCAGAATTACACAAAAAAAATTCCGCTTCGTGCCTTTGGCGTTGTGGAGCATCCGACCTGGGATGATTTTACCTGGTTTCTGGAAAGCCGCTGTTTTCCCAAAACACGCGATCATGCCAAAGATATTTTAAAAGAAATGGGACTTCCCTTTTATGATCCGCTGCTTATCATTGAAAAAACAGATGGGCGAATGGCCGGTGACGAGCAATGGATCCTGATTCTGAAGAATAAGGAGGCACGCCATGGAACAGATCCGTCTTGATAATCAGCTGCCTGTCTAAAAAAACAGATCACACCTCTAAAAGGGGACCAGCTCAAGTGGAAAATCGGTAATATCTGGTACAAATCCGACTATATGGGATATGAGGGACTCTCGGAGACACTGGTGTCTCATTTACTGCTAAAAAAGCACTCTTTCCCACCCGTTTGTACCTGTATCAGCCTGTTCGGATTGCATACCGCGGCACTCTCCGCAGTGGCTGTTCCAGTCCTGAGTTTTCTAAAAGCAAATCAGATGCTGATCCCATTGGAAAAACTGTACCGTCAGAATACCGGAGACAGTCTGGCAATCTCACTTGCTGCTTTTTCAGAACCTGCGGAACGCATTCGTTTTCTGGCAGACCAGTTAGAAAACATGACGGGAATTCAGAACTTCGGCGCATATTTGACCGCTATGCTGGAAATTGATGCCTTCTTTCTGAATGAAGACCGGCACACCAACAACATCGCTGTTCTATATGATACAGAAACAGAGCAATATTCTCTAAGTCCTCTGTTCGATCAGGGTTTATGCCTGTTTGCAGACACCAGCAATGACTACCCTCTGGATCTGCCGATGGATGTTTGTATGGAACGCATCGAAGCCAAACCTTTCAGCTCTGATTTTGATACACAGCTGGATGCTGCGGAGGAATTATACGGTATCCAGCTTCACTTTTCCTTTACGCCAAAAGATGTCTGCACGGAACTGGCTTCTCTGGCCGATTACTACCCTCTGGAAATCCGCCAGCGTGTTGAGCAAATCATACGCCGACAGATGCGCAAATATGGATATCTGATGCGCAGTTAGAGACAAAGTAAAAACAGTACAGAAAATTCCACACGCTGTGTGTGTCTTCTGTACTGTTTTCTTTTTTGACCTTTTTACACGATCTTATGCTATTTTCTTGAATACCGGAATCGAATCGATTGGTGCGGCGGCAAGAACGGTCTGTCCTCCTTCGTACACTTTTCCGTCTCTGGTGTCTTCCCAGCGTCCTGCCGGAAGATATACTTCACGCTCGAACTCGTTCAGATGGAAAATCGGCGCTACCAGGTATTCACTTCCGAACATATACTGATCCTGCAGCTCCCAGCATTTTTAGTCATCCGGGAACTCGTAGAACATGGTACGGATCAGCGGAGAACCGTTTTCGGATGCTTCGTCATACAGCTGTTTGATGTAATCGTGCATGCTGATGCGGATGTCGTAATATTTTTTCATGATCCGGTAATTTTCTTCTCCATAGCTCCACAGTTCATTGGACTGGCCGGTATACAGGTAGCCGCCGCCAAAATCACGGTCATCGAGCGGTGGAATGTTGTGCGGTCCGCGGTCGCCGTGCATACGGAAAACAGCAGAGTAAACGGCAAACTCATACCAGCGGATCAGAAGCTGCTGGAAATCCGGGTCGTTGACATCATCTGTCATAAAGCCGCCGATATCGGTTGTCCACCATGGAATGCCGGCAAGACCCATATTGAGGCCTGCCTGCAGCTGATCATAGAAGGCTTCAAAGGTACTCGGCACATCGCCGGACCATACAACATTTCCGTATTTCTGGCTTCCGGCCCAGGCGCAGCGAAGCAGGTTTACAATATTTTCTTCTCCTTCTGCTTTCATGCCGTCATAGAAGACACGGCTGTACAGCTGCGGATAGATATTGCTGCAGGAAAGAGCAGGTCCGTCGATATAGCGGTAATGATCGAAATCGTAAACGCCGAAATCCGGTTCTGAGTTGTCCAGCCAGAAGGCATCGATTCCAAAATCATAATAGTTTTTCTTGCAGACTTCCCAGACGTATTTTCTGGTTTCCGGGTTGAACACATCGATTTCCACGCAGTCCCCCTGGAAATCATACGTCTGCAGGGCGCCGCGCTCTGTTTTAATCAGCAGGCCGCGGTCCAGCATCGGCCAGAAATTCTCGCTCTTCCGGTCTACGCTTGGCCATACGGAAACGATAACTTTGATTCCCATGGAATGCAGTTCGTCCACCATGGCTTTTGGATCCGGCCAGTATTTTTCATCGAATTTCCAGTCGCCCTGTACGGTCCAGTGGAAGAAATCGATGACAATCTGATCGATTTTGATGCCTTCCTTCTGGTAGCGGCGTGCCACTTCAAGCACTTCCTCCTGCGTACGGTAGCGCAGCTTGCACTGCCACAGGCCCATACGGTCCTCCGGGAATTTCGGCGCGCGGCCGGTCACTGCGGTGTAATTTTCCAGGATCTCTTTCGGTGTATCGGCTGCGGTCAGCCAGTAGTCCATATCTTTGGTCGAGCGTGCAGTCCATTCGGTGTAGTTCTTTCCGAAGGTTACCTGTCCGACAGCCGGATTGTTCCACAGCATACCATATCCTAAGCTGGATACGGCGAATGGTACGCTGATCTGGGAATTCCGCTGCGCCAGCTCCAGGGTGCATCCCTTCAGATCCATGTATTTCTGCTGATACTGGCCCATTCCGAAAATCTTCTCTTCGTCGTTGCTCTCAAATTTCAGGTTCAGGCTGTATTCGCTTCCGCCGATCACACCTTTCCACTCACGGTTGACCGTTTTTAAGCAGCGGCTCTCTTTGCTGATCGTTCCGTCGTAGCAACGGTGATATTCTCTTAAAATTTCCTGATCTTCTTTGTAGAAGGTGATAACTCCTGCAAAGTTAACTACAGCACGGATTTTTCCATTGGTGATCGATGCGCTGGTTCTTTTTCCCATCGATCCGTCGATTTCCAGATGATCGACCTCAAACTGCTCTGCTTTTGCCTCTGTTTTTTCCGGCACTTCGATCAGCGCCCAGTCTTTTCCGGAAAATTCCGGAAGCATGGTTGCGCGGACACGTAAGGAATCTTTTCCCCATGGCTCAATCCGCATTGTTTCTCCGTTTGCCTGTGCAATTAGTACACCATTTTCTGTCTGAAAACGCATTGTTTTTTCCTCCTTTTTGAAAGGAGAGGTCACAGAAAAATTTTCTTTTCCGTGCCTCTCCCTCCCCTATATTCTTACATTCCGATGTTTATGCAACAACAACTTCGCTTGCATCTGCTGCCAGAACAGCTTCTTTCTTTTCATTTCCGACGAAGACTTCTACTTTCAGTTCGGTATGTGCGCCTTCTACGGATACTTTCACTGTGTCGCCGTCTTTCACTGCTTTTACGGTGAATACATTGTTTCCGTGGATATCCGGAACTTTTGTCTCGGCTGCGTCTTTTAACTGATATACGCAAACAGTTGCGTGGTCAGCGTAGTCGTAATCCGGTTTGGTGTCGCAGTTTCCTCTTACTACGATGCTGTTCTCTCTTACATACAGCGGCATGGAGAAGTAGTCGTAGGTTCCCTGATACCATCTGCCGCCCTCTTTTGTCTCGCCGGTCAGAAGCTCGGTCCAGGTGCCTTCCGGCAGGTAGTACTGTGCAACTTTATCCTCGCGGAATACCGGTGCAACCATAAGGGCATCACCTAACATGTACTGCTGATCCAGATATGGAACGGCCGGGTCGTTCATGAACTCGAATACCATCGGGCGCATAACCGGGGTTCCTTCCTCGTGTGCCCCTACAGATTTCTGGAAGATGTACGGCATCAGCGAGCATTTCAGGTTGGTGAAGAATTTTACAACATCGCATGCTTCGTCATCGAACAGCCACGGCACACGGTAGCTTCCTGATCCGTGCAGACGGCTGTGGGTAGACATGAGTCCAAATGCGCACCATCTCTTGTACAGATCCGGTGTTGCGGTGCTCTCGAATCCGGAGATATCATGGCTCCAGAAGGAGAAGCCGCTCATCGCGAAGGAAAGACCGCCGCGCAGGGTTTCTGCCATGGACGGATAGTTTGCAGAGCAGTCGCCGCCCCAGTGTACCGGGAATTTCTGGCTTCCTGCTGTTGCACTTCTCGCAAACAGAACTGCCTCGTTCTCGCCTTTTACTTCTTTTAACAGGTTGAATACTGCCTGGTTGTACAGGTATGTATAGTAGTTGTGCATTGCCTGCGGATCGCTTCCGTCGTGGTATACAACATCAACCGGGATTCTCTCGCCGAAGTCGGTCTTGAAGCAGTCTACGCCGCAGTCCAGAACGGTTTTCAGTTTATCCGTGTACCATTTTACGGCATCCGGGTTGGTGAAGTCTACCAGACCCATACCAGCCTGCCAGTTGTCGGTCTGCCATACGCCTCTGCCGTCTGCTCTCTGAAGGAGATAGCCGTTTGCTGCACCCTCTTTGAAGAACGCGGTTCCCTGTGCGATGTACGGGTTGATCCATGCGCAGATGTGCAGGCCTTTGTCATGATATTTCTTTAAGGTTGCACGGATGTCCGGGAAGCATTTCTTATCCCACTCGAAATCGCACCAGTGGAATTCATGCATCCAGAAGCAGTCGAAATGGAATACGCTCAGCGGAATATTTCTCTTCTCCATTCCCTCGATGAAGGATGTGGTAGTCTCTTCGTCGTAGTTTGTGGTAAAGGATGTGGACAGCCACAGACCAAAGGACCACGCCGGAGGAAGTGCCGGACGTCCGGTCAGTGCGGTGTACTCGTTCATGATCTTCTTCGGTGACGGGCCGTGGAACAGATAATATTTGATTCTCTCGCCCGGTACGGAGAAGCCGACATACTCAACTTTTTCGCTTGCTACTTCGAAGGAAACGTTGTCGGTGCTGTCAACGAGAATACCGTAGCCGTTGTTTGTCATATAGAATGGTACGCATTTGTATCCGATCTCGGATGCAGTACCGCCGTCTTCATTCCAGGTATCGACAACCTGTCCGTTTTTCACGAATGGGGTGAATCTCTCGCCAAGGCCGTATACGCACTCGCCTACTCCAAGGGACAGCTCACTTACCATGTATGGCTGATATTGTTCGGTCATGTAGTTTGGTGCCGGCAGCATGGTGCTCTGCTTGCGATCCCATCTGATATAGGAAAGGTTTCGGAAGCCGCTTCCGGTCAGAACTTTTCCGTCTGCCTCGAAGGTGTAAGCGAAGATACCTTTTCTCTGTACGCGTACCAGTACGCTTCCGGTATCGAGAACCGCTTCCTCCTCGTTGATGGTTACGGTTACGTCCTCATATACGCTCTCTGTTTTGTCGAAGGACGGAACTTTGTTGTCGTATGCTTCATAGTGCCATGCTTCCATGGAAATGGTATCCGGTGTGTGTGCTACGAATTCAACGGTGATGGTCGGCAGGTTCAGGGTCATGCCTCTGTGCTCGATCGGGCGGGTGGTAGCCAGGATACGCATACCGCCTGGGATCTGCTCTACTTCATAAGCCTGCATTGCATGGGATGCATTTGCTTTTTCACTCGGAAGCCAGTAACCTTCTGTGAATTTCATCTTTTCATTACCTCCTGATTGGATGAGCCTGAAACAGATAGCCGAAAGCACTTTCTTTTCATCAATCTTTACAGAATTATTGTTTCAGGCTGACGTTTTTTGGTAATTTTATACTACCACACTCTTGCTTTCGAAAACAGGGCGGATTCTGTGAAAAAATACGGCGATATTATCTTTTTCTATCTTTTTGGTGTATTCGGGGGGCTGGGATGCAAAACGGGAGTGTGCCCCGCAGACGTCTGCAAAAGACACACTCCCGTTTCTCTTCTGTTTTTTCTTATGCTGCAATCAGATACGCAATGACGGCCAGCAGGATCTGCAGGATCACAAAGCGGATCACAACCTGACTGTCGGACCATTTGTATTTCAGGCGGACATGGTCATGCAGCGGTGTTCTTGTATTTTTGAGGATCGCGATTTTCAGGAAACGGAGTAAAAATACTTTGACAAGGCCGATTCCTCCGTCGACGATCATCACGCCTGCCATCAGCAGATATAAGAACGGATGGCGGGACTGCATGGCAAGGATGGCGATGTAGAAGCCAAGTGCTCTCGAACCGGCGTCTCCCATCAGCATACTGCTCGGTGAGGTATTGAAATACAGGTACGCGAGAAGTGCTGCCAGAACAGGTAGTTGGCTACGGTGAACGCTTCCCGAGAGCATCATGGAAAATCATGCTGAATGCGAAGATGACCACGCAGGAAAGGCTCGCGCAGAGTCCGTCGACACCGTCGGAACAGTTTGTAACGTTGATCGAAATCCAGATCAGGATGATGCCGAGGATTATGTAGACCACTTTCGGAATGGTAAGGGACATGCTTCCGAAGTAGATCGTGGTGGAATTGTAATTCACAAAGGTGATGACGGTCACAATGGAGATGACGAGGTCAATCGCGCCTTTTTTGTAATCGCTCCACGGGGTTTCGGATGCATCATCGAGGTAGCCGCTCAGCATGATGCAGACGAGCAGGATCGCGTAGATCGCATACTCGGCGCCAAGAGGCAGGAACAGAACGCTTCCGATCAGGAAACAGATGACGATCACGAGGCCGACGCCGCGCAGTTTTCCGCGGGAGAGGCCGCCGTTTACGGCAAATTCTCTGCCGTGATCGCTCGGCAGAAAGGAAAATGGATGCTTTAACGCCAGAAAGGTCAGCAGAAAGGTGACCACGATTCCCAGCATGGCGATCTGGCCGGGATTTAAAAAGTTACTCCATACTTGATACATACGTTTTCTTCCTTCACTTTTCTTTAGATTGAGTTTGCACGAAGCCGTATGTGACGTGGCTTTGTGTTCATTTATTATAACAACTTCATGCAAAAATTGCTATACCCAATTCGGGGGTTTCGTGATAAGATAGTGATACACTAAGTTGAACAAAAAAGGAGTGTTTTATGCCACGCAAAGATCATCTGCCGCGCCAGACACGCCAGGAACACATCACGCTGCAGCCGAACCGCAGCATCGAATTTCGTGTAACCGACGATTTCGGCAGTTTTTCGCCGCCGCACTGGCACGACGCGCTGGAAATTATTTATATTCTGGAGGGTTCCTCCATTGTCACGCTCTCGGACCGCACCAAGACCGTCCTTCCGGGTCAATTTCTGCTGATCAATTCCGGGCGTATCCACACGGCGCGCTGTCCGTCCACGGGAAACCGCTCGATTCTGATGCAGATTCCGGATGCGTTCCTTGCGAACTATCTGCCTGATCCGTCACAGCTCTGGTTCTCGATTGACTACGACAGTACGAATCCGGAAGTGCAGAAAAATATCAGCCAGTTCCGGCGTCTTCTGCTTTCGATGATGCAGCTTCATGAGGAAATGCCCGACGGCTATCTGCTGACGTTCCAGCGGGAGCTTTTTACGTTTCTCGATCTGCTCTACACGAAATTTTCCGAGAAGAGCCCGCTTGCGCACCACCCGATGAGCTCCCGGACGCAGACACGGCTCGATACGATTCTGACGTACACGCAGGAAAATTACCAGCGGCCGATTACGCTGAAGGAGGCTGCCGATGTTGTCTCGCTGCAGCCGGAATATTTCTGCCGGTTCTTCCGCCAGAACATGGAAACGACGTATCTGGAATACTTGAATTCCTACCGTCTTTCCCGCATCTACCGCGACCTGATCGCCACGGATCTGCCGGTCGGCACGCTCGCGGAAAAGCATGGTTTTACAAACGATAAGCTGTTTCACCGCCTCTTCCGCGAGCGGTTTCACACGACGCCGCTGCAGCTTCGGAAGGCAGCACGCGAGAAAGGATCCTGATAGCTTTCGCTGTTTTAATATCTTTGAGAATGGGAGTTTAACACGATGACAAAAGAAGAACTGGCGCTTGCCGTCATTGAACGTTTGAAACAAGAATATCCTGACGCCGACTGTACGCTTGACTATGACCAGGCGTGGAAGCTGCTCGTCAGTGTCCGCCTGGCCGCACAGTGCACCGATGCGCGGGTCAATGTTGTGGTGGAGGATCTCTACGCAAAGTATCCTGATATCGATGCGCTGGC
>ENA-OQMY01000415-OQMY01000415.1-human-gut-metagenome-genome-assembly--contig:-NODE-415-length-11916-cov-2.069896_pt1 | contig 11916 bp, 13 predicted proteins | sample MGYA00242623_ERZ504868 | MGnify/ENA primary metagenome ERZ504868 (study PRJEB26092, sample SAMD00036386) | human gut metagenome | host: Homo sapiens | study: EMG produced TPA metagenomics assembly of...
GTGCTCTGGCAATACAGACTCTCTGGCATTCCCCTCCGCTGATCTGCGATGGATATTTGGCGAGATAGCTCACCGGAAGGTGCACACGTTCCAAAATCTCTTCACACTGCCTTTTTCTTTCTGTTTTCGGAATTTTTCTGTAATAAAGCAATGCGTCATCCAGATTCTGCCCAATCGTCATCTTCGGATTCAGGGAAGATTTCGGATTCTGAAAAATCATCTGCACGTTTTTTTCCAATTTCTTTTGCGTCCTTTTTCCGGAAATCTGTTTTCCTTCCAGGTAAATGCATCCTTTCGTTGCCGTCGTAATGCCTGTCAGGATCTTTACGATTGTACTTTTACCGCTTCCGCTGTTTCCAATCAGCCCCAGACACTCTCCCGGCATCATTTCAAAACTGATGTCTTTTAATACATAAGTTCCATCTGAATTTCTGTGAAACTGTTTTTTTAAATGTTCCACCCGAAGCAGTGCTTCCATACCATTTCCGTACCTTTCTCTATCCCTCATCGAGTACAAGTTTCACCGGCTGCGGAATTGCCGCAATCAGTTTTTTCGTATAATCCTCTTTTGGGTCGTTCCATATTTCTTCCGGCAAACCCGATTCTATGATCCGGCCCTGATACATAACGCCGATTTCATCGGCAAGTCTTCTTGCAACTTCCATATTATGTGTCACCAGCAGAATCGAAAGATCTGTCTTTTTCCGCAGTGCGAGCAGCGTCTCGATCGTCATATCCTGTGAGGCGACATCCAGCGCACTGGTCGGTTCATCTGCCAGTAAAAGGGACGGCTGATTCATAATCGCAAGCGCAATTGCAACACGCTGACACATTCCTCCGCTTAATTCAAATGGATATGATTTTAAAACGCGCTGCGGGTTTTCAAATCGAAGCTCTTTTAAAAGCTCTTCCGCATCCTCTAAAATCTCTTTTTTGCTTTTTTTCCCCGCTGTTTTTGCATGCATATTTTGGCATTCCACAAACTGTTTCCCGATTTTGGCAAGCGGGCTTAATGACTGTTCCGGGTTCTGAAAAATATAACCCATTTTGTTTCCATGGACTTCACACCATTCCTTCTCTGAAAGCTGTATCAGATTCTGTTCTCCCATCCAGATATCTCCGGAAACAATTTTTCCCTCTTTTGTCAGGAGTCCTCCGATTGTACGAAGCAGAGTCGATTTTCCAGAACCACTCTCGCCGACAATAACGTAAATTTTCCCGGGAGAAAGAGAAAAGCTGACACCGTCAACTGCCAGCTTTTCTCCATATGTTACCGTTAAACGATCCACAATCAGATTTTTCTCTATTTGATTTTTCTCTGCCAGATGTTTGTCTGTCTTATTCTCTTCTATCCTGTTTTTTTCATCTTTTGCGATCCGTTTCGTCTTTCGCCGTTGTTCCGGCTTTTGTTTCCTGTGCTTCTTTATTTATTCTTCCACAGACAGAGTATTGGTTACCAGATAATATTCCGTCGGATTGATCTGTACTCCTTTTACTTTGTTGGAGTATACAAAGATCAGCTGCTGATCTGCCACAAATGCAAATGGCATATCATCCAGTACCTGCTGCTCCAGTTCTCTGGTAAGAGAAACCACTTTGTCGTTATCCGATGTGGTACCAATTTCCGCTGCCAGCGCGTCTACTTTTTCGTTGGAATATCCACCATAATTGTTGCTGGCTCCCGTCGTAAACAACATATTGATAAAGTACGACGGAGTTCCAATCGGCGCCATGGCATAGTTTAAAATAGCAAGATCGAAATCACCCGATGCAAGAGGATCATCCAGCACATCCTGTGTCTCAATGGAAAGCTCAATTCCAATCTGGGACAGTTCTGCCTGAAGCATATCAGCAAGCTGGATGCAGTTGTCATTGTAGTCTGTAAGTCAGCACTTTGAACGAAAGATTCACGCCGTCTTTGTCGAGGATACCATCTCCATCGGTATCCTGGTATCCTGCATCTGCAAGAATTTCTTTTGCTTTATCCGCATCGTAGGAATCGACGGTCAGATTTAATCCGTCTGTACCGCCAAATGCCAGGTTGTCCGGATAAATTCCATAGCACGGAGTTGCAAATCCCTGATAAACAACATCTGCATAGCCTTCACGGTCAATACAGTAATTGATTGCCTGACGTACTGCCAGATCGTCCAGTCCTTCTGTTTTCAGATTGAAGCTTAAAAAGTTTGCTCTTGTTGTCGTCACGGTATCGGTTGTATATTTCGAAGTATCTGTGAACTTTGATGCTCCGTTTGCTGTTTCCTGTGCGATCAGGTCAATCTCTCCGTTAGCAAGTGCCATATCCAGCGCATCCTGATCGTCGATAATTTTCAGCTCTACGGTGTCTGCCTTCGGAGCGCCGCCCCAGTAATTTTCGTTGGCACGCATTTTGACATCCGTCATAGCGGTAAACGAAGTTGCAACGTAAGGTCCTGTGCAGGAAACACCAAGCTCCTCATCCGGTTCTTCTGTTGCATCATAAATACCGAGAAGCGGATCACACAGATCATTTAACAGTGTTGGATTTGGTTCCGGCGTTACAATTGTAAATTTCATGCCGTCTGCTTCCATGGATTTGATTTTTAAGGTCGAATCTGCTCTCTCATTTTTCTCATAGGTACGCTCAAAGCATGCTTTTACTGCTTTTGCATCTACCGTTTTTCCGTTTGAGAACGTTACGCCATCACGAATGGTGAAAACCCAAGTATTTTCATCCGGTGTCTCTACCGATTCTGCGATCCATGGCTGCGGCTCAATATTTTCATCCAGACGGTACAGATTTTCGCTGATTCCATAGATGGACATGATCCAGCCATCCCAGTTATACGCAACGTCCAGACTTTCTGCACCAAAGAAACCGGTAGTAGCTACCAAGAACGAGATCTGCTCTTTCTCCATCTGTAGTCGTTTCCCCGGACTTTGAAACTGCGCCTGCTGCTTCCTCGGATGCTGAAGTCACACTTGCTGCTTCCGAACCTGATTTGGAAGATGTTTCACTCTCATTTGCCGTGCCGCATCCCGTTGCAAGAGATGCGAACAGGCAGGCTGCCATCATGACACTTACAATCTCTTTTTTCATTTGATTTTTCTCCTCTTTTTGGTTTTTCCCGTCTTTCAGACGATCTTTTTTATGGAATCATCTGTCCGCCTTTTCGCGTTGCAGGTGGTTTCATCTTGAATTTAATTTTCTGTTCTTGCTTCTTTCTTATGTACAAACTCGCTCAGTCGGTCTCCGAACAGCTGAAAAACTGTCACAACCAGAAACAGGGCCAGACCATTAAAAACGATAATCCATGGTGCTTTCTGCAGATAATCTCTCGCCTCGCTCATAACGGCTCCCCACTCTGCGGTAGGACGCGCAGCACCGAGTCCCAGAAACGAAAGTCCTGCCATACTGAGGATTACACTTCCAATATCCATAGCCGCTGTTACAATAAGGCTTCCCATCATATTGGGCAGAATATAGGCTGTTATCATGCGATAAAGCGGTACACCGTTCATTCTTGCGGCATATATATAATTTTCCTGTTTCATGGAAACCACAAGACTCCGGGAAAGCCGTGCATACGTTGTCCAGTACACGGCGCTTAAGGCAAGCACGCCGTTCCACAGGCCGACACCTAAAATTCCCGCAATCGCAATCGACAGTACAAAAGCAGGAAAAGCCTGGAAAACCAGCGTGATTTTCATCAGAATCTCATCCAGAACCCCGCCTGCAAATCCGGCCAGAATTCCAACCAGTGTTCCCACCAGAAATACGATTCCGACAATCAGAAGTGCTGTATAAATCGATGTCCTGCTTCCCGCCAGAATACGGCAGAACACGCACCGCCCCAGATTGTCCGTTCCAAACAAATATTCTTTGCACGGCGATAAGAATGCATTTCTTACATTCACCGCATACGGATCGTGGCGGATCAGATGCGGACCGATTACCGGGATGATTAAGATAACTGCGAGAAACAACAGACTGATTTTAAATTTTCCATCCATTTTTTTCATCGTGCACTCTTTTCCCTTCTGACTCTTGGAACCAGAATCTGACACAAAAACTCTACTGCAGCATTTATCAGCAGGTAAATCATTGCCATCCAGACAACATAAGCCTGAATCACCGGATAATCCCGCGCGCTGATGGATGTCACAGCAAGTCTTCCGACTCCCGGCCAGGAAAAATAGTTTCCACAATGGCAGAACCGCCAAGCAGAGTTCCAAATGACATGCCAAGCAACGTAACAATCGGAAGCATACAATTTTTCAGCACGTGGAAAAAGAGAATCCGGTTCTCCGAAGCTCCTCTTGACTTTAAACCATCGACATACTCCTGTTCCAGCTCCTGAAGCACAATGCCGCGAATCTGGCGGATATACCAGGCAGACAGTGTCAGCGCCAGGACAAGAGCCGGCATAATAATTCCTTTTCCACTTACCGATCCTATGACCGGCAGAAGCTGCAGTTTCATGGACAGTACATACATCATCAGCAGCGCCAGGAAAAAGGATGGAAGGGAGGACAGAAAATAAGTGACGAAACGAATCATATTGTCAAACCCTCTGTCCTTATACTTCGCACACAGTACTCCGATCGGAAAGGAAATCAGGATCGTAAGCGCGAGCGCTGCCACTGTCAGAAGCAGAGTCGCCGGAATCGTTTTCTTTAACTCGCCGGCCACGGCTTTTCCTGTTTTATAGGATTCTCCCAGATCTCCGTGGAAGAATTCATTCAGCCATCTTCCATACTGCACGGCAAAGGGATCATTCAGGCCAAGCTCTTCCCGTTTTAATTCCAGTGCCTTTTCCGAAACACGCATACCGGATTTTTTCAGTGCCACCATTGCCGGATCTCCCGGCGAATGATAAACCAGTTAAAAAAGAAAGGAACGTAATTCCGATCAGCAGAAGTATTGTTTTTCCGATCACTGTTAACCATTTTTTTATCATGCTATTCCTCTACTTTACCGCGCGGAGCATAAAAAGCGGGGTCGATGCAAAATTAATTTTTTCTACATCATCCCAGACTTTTTTCCAGACCTCCCTGTCTGCCGTTGCTTCGCAAAAACCAGCCCGACGAATCATCCTCAGATCTTCTGTCGGACGCGCGCATCTGCTCAGAATCAGATTTCTGGCGATTTCTTCCATCTTATACGCTTCATCATATGCATTGAAATCAAAAACTTCTGCATCCTCTACATTTCTGTGATCCTCTTCGAATGCATTCTTCTGTTTGTCATCAAAAAGATAGTTATACCATCCTGCATCAAAATTTAAAAGAATGCCTCCTTTTTTCAGAACACGGCACCATTCCTGATATGCCTTCTGCGGTTCTTCCAGATTCCAGGTGAGATTTCTTGTTACAATTACATCAAAACTTCCGTCCTGTATGTTTTCTAGATTCTGCACATCTCCTCTCATCCATGTGATCCTGGAAGCATACGTTCCCGCATTCTGCATAGCATGGTTCAGCATTTCCTGCGTATAATCTACCGCGGTCACATCATACCCTCTTTTTGCCAGGCTAATGGCGAAAAATCCAGGACCAGTTCCCATATCGGCTATTTTTATCTTTTTATCCTCTGGAATTTCTTTCAATATGACATCCATCCAGCTCTTTTCATTGCTGTGATTCAGTTCATGACAGACAACATCCGAATAGCTCTCTGCCCGGCGTGTCCAATATTCTTCTACTTCTTTTAACATTTTCATAGTCTGCCTGTTCTTTTCTATCTGTAATTAAAGTCAAAATCCTCTTGCAGGTCTGCTGCAAAAGGATTTTGGAATTGATTTGCAGGAAGCAGAGGAAAACGCCCCGAAGCGGAGGAATGGCGGCGATTTACAGCTGTTCCCGCATCCTGCGCGTCAAAAAGTGCGGAACTTTCTGACGTTACAGGATCAAAAATTTTTGACGTAAGCATAATAACATAAAAAAACGCTAAAATAAGCCCTCTGGGGATATTTTCGCGTTTTTACAATTTTTTTTAAATACTAACCACTATTTTAGCCCTATCTCAATTACTTGTCGTAAATTCGATGGACACGTCTTATATCCCATAGCTAAAGCCTAACTTGACCATATTATACAAGATAATTCGATAAGTCAAGCAATGAATATAGTACATCCAGTCCTTGCCAGATAGAACGTACTCCGGGCATACCATCGCTCGGAGCACCTTTCGTCCCTCCAAGAACTCCCAGATCATAAATTGCTTCTTTAAGTGAATACGCTTCAGGAATTTCCTTGCTTTTTCTTGCGCAACAACATAATACTTTCCATTCCTCTTCAGCAAATACGATCCCACTTGAAATTTCCGGACATATTTTCCCAAGATAAGTCAGATTTAATATCTGCATTGCAATGACAGAATATAATAACGTCAGAAAGCTTAATCTCCCATATTCCCTTGCCTGGTTCTTTTCTATTTTGCATCCACTCTTTAATATAAAATGAAACCGTTCTATCTTCCATCTGTGTGCATAACACTGTACCAGCTTTTTTATTCTTTTTCGCTCTTTACCGTTACCGTTGTCAGCCGTGACATGTGACAATAGGCGGTAATACATAACGCCAGAGCGTGTCTGAAAAAGGCTTTTCGCAGGCTGCGAGTCCCGTTTGTGGGAGATTTTGTCCGAATGAAGGTAGCGTAGCGTGCTACGGCAACTGAATGAGGGCAAAATGCACCGCAAAGTGGTGACTTGCAACACAGCATGTTCACGCTTGAATCAGGTGCTGAGGAAATAGCAATGAATCGTGTTCCTGGTTTTTGCCGGTCTTGCTATTTTCGTAGGTGGGTGATAAAATGACGATAGATCGTGAGATCAAAAAGGGAGGAATGTTGTGGGACGATTCTTTAATTCGAAGGTCAATGCGTTTCAGGATGTGTTAAACTCCAAAATATATATCGATAAAACAGGATTACTGGAATACACCAACAGTGTGATAGACACAACATCAAAGTTTATCTGCAACAGCCGACCCAGAAGATTTGGAAAATCAATCACGGCGGATATGCTCACTGCGTATTACAGCAGAAGTCTGGATACGGAAGAAATTTTCGAAAAACTTGAGGTCGGAAAAACAGCGGATTTTCGAAAGCATCTGAATCAGTACGACGTGATTCATATTGACATTCAGTGGTGTATTGAGCCGGCCGGAGGTGCAGATCAGGTAATCACTTTTATTAACAAAAATGTGATTGAAGAGCTGCGTGAAACATATGAAAAAGAATTATCGGAGGGAACATCGTCGCTTCCGGATGCGTTGTCACAGATCAGTGCAAAAACAGGAAAAAAGTTTATTCTGATTCTGGACGAGTGGGATGTACTGATTCGAGATGAGGCGGCAAATCAGAAAATACAGGATGAATATATCAACTTTTTGCGAGGGCTTTTTAAGGGAACGGAACCTTCGAAATATATTCATCTTGCATATCTGACTGGAATCCTGCCGATCAAAAAAATAAGGACACAGTCTGCACTGAACAATTTTTCAGAATTTACAATGCTGGATGCGAAAGTTTTTGCAAAATACACTGGTTTTACAGAAGAAGAAGTGCAGGCGCTCTGTCGGACATACAACAGCGATTTTGAAAAAGTAAAGCGCTGGTATGACGGATATCTGCTGGAAGAGTATCAGGTTTATAATCCAAAAGCAGTTGTAGAGGTTATGACCTGGAATAAATATCAGAGCTACTGGTCAGAAACGGGCACGTATGAATCAATTGTACCGATGATTAACATGAATTTTGATGGTCTGAAAACGGCAATGATTGAACTGCTGGCAGGCGGATCTGTGAAGGTAGATACTTCAACGTTTCAGAATGATATGATAAACTTTTCCGATAAGGATGATGTGCTCACATACCTCATCCATCTGGGGTATCTGGGATATGATCAGCAGCAGGAAACAGCGTTTGTGCCAAATGAAGAAATACGGCTGGAGCTGACGAAGGCGGTAAAAAGAAAAAAATGGAATGAATGGATTTCGTTTCAGAGAGAATCGGATGCACTGCTGGATGCGACACTGGATGGAGATGCGGAAAGCGTTGCTGAAAAGATAGAAGAAATTCACATGGCCTATACATCTGTAATTCAGTATCACGATGAAAATTCATTGAGCAGTGTGATTTCGATCGCATATTTAAGTGCTATGCAGTATTATTTCAAACCTGTCCGTGAAATGCCGACAGGAAGAGGATTTGCAGATTTCGTGTTTTTACCGAAACCGGAATATATACAGCAGTACCCGGCGATGGTTGTGGAATTGAAATGGAATAAGAGTGCACAGACAGCGTTGAATCAGATCGCGGATAAAAAATATCCGGAGTCTTTAGCGACAGTATACGGGAGAAGTTCTGCTAGTGGGAATCAATTACGACAAGAAAAGTAAAAAACATGAGTGTGGAATTGAGAGCTATGAAAAACTAGGAGGAATCTGTATGAAAAGATGTAGTTACTGTGGCAAAAAAATAAACGGAAGTGTTGGATTTTGCAGTGATGCATGCGAAAGCCGCTATAAAAAGTAATGGAAAAAGATGGACCTAAAGTTAAATATTTTATTTCCGGTATTATTTTAGGATTCCTGGTGATGTTTTATGGAATTATATCAAACAGCAGCTTCCTGATAGGGATGGGAAGCATAGTAATAGGAATTGATGTTGTTTTCTTTCCGTTTACCACGCCGGAAACAACCGCTTTTTTGGGATATCAAAAGGCAAAATTAGTGGGCCGCGTAGCAGGTATATTACTGATAGCAGTTGGAATATGGGTGGGGACTATTCACTGATGAACAGAGATGCAGAAGCTGCCGCATTAACGTGCGGCAGCTTATTTTTACAGCAATTCCGCTTTTTTTTAGGATCATTGCCAGAAATACCAGCGGTTCTTTTCCGCTACAGGAAACGGCATGGCCGCTGCCGTCCTCGCAGAACGTCGTCATGCCCGCCTGCATCGGATATGTTTTGTATTATCCTGATATATTCCCTCCCCGGACAGAATGTGATACACTTCCGTCTCGCCGTGATGCTCATGGTACGGGAGCTCATCGCCCGGTAAAATCGTTACTTTTGCAAAGAGTGTCACCTTTCCGGAAAGGCGTTCGCCTTCCAGCAAGTTTTTCTGTTGCGTGTCTGTCTGCCATTGTTCACGTCCTCGTTTTCGTAATCTTTCCTCTGTCAATCTCCACCGTCGTATCGCACAGTGCCGCGATGTCTTCCCCGGTTGTGGCTGGCCAGAAGAATCGTTTTTCCTTCCTCTTTTAACTTCAAAAACAGCTGCCGCATCTCCTGCACGCCCTGGTTGTCGAGACCGTTCATCGGTTCGTCCAGGATCAGGAGAGAAGGTTCTTCCATAATCGTCTGTGCAATGCCGAGACGCTGGCGCATGCCGAGCGAATACTTGCCGACATGCTTTTTCGCTTCCGGATCCAGTCCGACTTTTCGGATAGCCTCATCGATCTCCTTTTTCCCGATCTTCCTGCGGATGCCGGCGAGAAACTGCAGATTCTGTCTGGCGCTGTATCCCGGAAGAAAGCCCGGCGTCTCGATGATGGCGCCAATACTCTCCGGCGCTTCAATCTCTTTCCCGATCTGTTTTCCATCCACCAAAACCGCTCCATCGTCCACCCGAAGAAATCCACAGATGCATTTGAACAGAACCGTCTTGCCACTTCCGTTTCTTCCGATCATTCCGTGAATTTTTCCTTTTTCAAAACTCAGGCTGATCCCGTCCAGCGCCGCGTAGCTGCCAAACTTTTTTGTCACGTTTTCTATTCTTATCTTTTCTTCCATTCTTTCAGATTTCCTCCACAAAGTTCAGATCCTTTTTCCGAATCCCGAGATACGAGAGGATCGTGCATGCGCCGATGACAATCGCAAAGACACTGTAAACATATGCCATCGACGGCCCGTTTCCATACCCCTGCCACTTGTAGCTCGCAATGTTCATCCAAAGCGGCGGTGCGCAGTAATAGCCGATTGTGATGTTGGAAAATTTGCTGAGCAGAAGCGCGGTGAGTGCGATGCCGCAGTTGATGACGATTCCAAATCCCCTGTGTACCAGAAAATTTCCGGCATAACTCACAACGCCTGTCATAACCGACAGGCACCAGATTGCAAGCATTGTGAGCCCCATTGCCTCCTGCGGCGAAAATCGCGAAAGGATCAGATAATCCAACGGTTCCTGGTCAAAGGTATATGCCGCATTCGTCTGAGCCAGCGTACTGATCACCTTCCCCCATCCGGTTTCCCACCCTACATTCGGAAACACAAGCAGTACCGGAATCATACTTAAGCATATGGTGTAAAAAAAAGGAAACAACCACAATGTATAGCATGTTTCCCCAAAACCAGCTTTTCCGCCCGGCCCGCAGAATCTGCCACCCGCTGTTCGGTTCCAGAAACGGAGCATCACAGAAAAGCAGCAGAGCCCCAAGAACGATGATAATCTGGTCTCCATTATATCTGGTCATAAACGGCAGCATCCAAAAAGTCACATCAACTCCGGTCTGCTCGCAGAAGCCTCGAATACCCACCGTCATTACATGAAAAAGGATCGCAATCCACAACAGCGCAACATAAAACCGTGGTGTTGTGAATGTTTTCCGCAAACGTATCTGACATACCCGAAGGCTCATCCGTATTCTATCCATTCTGCTCCCTCCTCTTTACCATTCGCACGAAAATTACACCTTCCATTCCTGTCAGAATGAGGAAATAACCAGCTATCACAAAAAAATCCTTAAAATTCTGGATACTTCCCCCATGGAGCTGGTACCATCTCATCTGCCCCGGCAGCTGCAGCGCTTCTGCTACAAGCTGGCTTGCATAATAAAAAAGAGCCGGTGTGCTGACCAGCACAAACAGATTTTTTATTTTCCCCGATATCATAAGCGCAAAAACTGCCATAAATGCATATTTGACAGCCTCAATTCCAAATCTTGCGGCAAGGTAAAACGGCAGGACGAGTCCATTTCCATAGTTTAAACCGCCTGTTAATGTTTCAAGCTCTTCTTTTTTTATCCACGGTATTTTTAATGCCAAAACGCCATAAACAACTGCCATTCCCAGAAAAATACTGATCACAGAGCCGAAAAAGGCCACTACCAGATGCGACCAGCAATACGCTGTTCTCCCTATGCGTGTCTCAATGCATCTAAGATAGCCATTTCTGCTGTCTTCCCAATAGCTCAGCGCAAACGGCAGCACAGCCAGCACAGAAAACACTTCAAAAAATGCACCCACACCATGGCTGCTGACAACCAGGTAATATACCGATACATTCCACCGGCTCTGCATTGCTTCCTGACTGATGTTCAACACAGTAACCAGCATCGCACCTGCAATGGCAAAATAAAATTTTCCTGATAAAAGCATTCTCGTAAAATCCATTTTTATCATTCGAAAAAAATTCATGAAAGATCACCTTCTTTCTGTTTTGATTTTCGAGATAGTTTTACTGGTTGATACATTCCATCCCTCGAAACTTCTCTGCGTCTCTATAAAAGATGTGACCCCGCTTAGCCCGGAGCCACATCTTTCACAAAAATAATTTATTCTTTGAGTAAATCATAAAGCTCAGACAAACTCACCCCGCAATTTCCCGTCCATCCAGTGCATTGATGTAAACATACTGTTCGATCTCATCTTCTATAAATCGAAACTGCCACGCAGGAATCATATCACACATCCAATGCCCCGTTTCATTTCTTCCCGTTGTCATCGGGTAATAAATCAGTTTCATCTGATCCAGCGTAATCGGCTCAGCAATTGCCAAATCATACTTATTTCTCAGCGTTTCCAAGATAATATCTTTTTCCGCAAGAGATACCGGTTCCTTTTCCCGGATAGCATAGTGATTAACTGCTTGAAGATATTGAATCCCGCCCTCCGTTATAACAACCTGTATTTTAGATGACGGAATATAA
>ENA-OQMY01000416-OQMY01000416.1-human-gut-metagenome-genome-assembly--contig:-NODE-416-length-11907-cov-2.775042_pt1 | contig 11907 bp, 12 predicted proteins | sample MGYA00242623_ERZ504868 | MGnify/ENA primary metagenome ERZ504868 (study PRJEB26092, sample SAMD00036386) | human gut metagenome | host: Homo sapiens | study: EMG produced TPA metagenomics assembly of...
ATACAGCTATTAAGTTGTCCTATCCTAAGAATTGACGGAACAAAACCCGTTGAAGAAAATGTAGATTTTATCATAAATCAGATATAAAAAGTGTATTTCAGTTTATAACTGTCCTCCTTGCGCGGGCGCAAAAAGCACCATCTAAAGAATTTACTTTAGATGGTGCTTTTCTGTAAATTTTTAGGGACAAAATCCGATGCTCGTCATCTCTGCAGATGTGGGATTGATTACTTCTTTACGGAGAGGGCTCCAAACGGAGCCTTTTTGCATTATCCCTGGGGGAATTCTTCCTTGCTTTCCAGCTTGCTGGCCACCGTGTGCGGAGATTCCCACACGCCGTTGGCGCAGGGTGTCTGCTCCTGCTGCGTGTAGTACAGCGGCGGACGAAGGTTGCCGTCCCGCAGCGCTTGCATGCGCCGTCGGGCGTGAGTGGGCAGCACAGCGCTGCCGTCCGTATGCCCCGTGCGTTTTTTCGGGAGTGTTGTGCACATCGTTGGGTTTGTTGTGGACTTCTCCGTGATATAAACTGCTTAATATACTCATAGTAATATTTCGCCTCCACAGTTAGGATTCCCCCGAAGCCCGTGGATATGCGCACATTTGCGAAGGCTCGACAGTATTTTCCGTGAGGGTGAAGCAGGCGGTCACCCAAGCGTCCTCCGGCAGGCAGCCCCGGCCATAATCCTCCAGCTGGAGACCCAGGCGGTATGTGCCGGGAGTAAGCGCCGGGTACCACTCCAACGGAAAGCGGCCGGAACGTTCTGTTTCGAGCGGATCGGCTGTTCCGCAGAAGACGGCATCGCAGGGGACAGCCTCCCAGCCGCCATCCGTCCGGCGTTCCAGGCGGGGAATGAGTATGACGCCCAGTTCCAGCCCGCTGGTGTTGGTGATGGTGTAGGAGATAGAGCTGTCTCTTTCCGCAAGGCCGGACGCATCGGAAGAAGCTTCCCCGAGGCGGCGGAAGGTTTTCGGCGGACAGCATCAGCGTCACGGCACCCTCCGCCAGCAGGATTGACCCGTCTTCCGCAGGCAGAGCGTCGGCGCTGGAGGCGGAAATGCTTTCGTCCATGGGAGGCCTGTCGCCGAATGCGGAGGCGGAAGCCGCGCCTTGCGGCGCGCATGCAGCCAGCAGCAAAGCAGGGCAAAGCACACAAGCTGCAGCGAATGTCGTGCGTTTCATGGAACTGCCCTCCCGGTGTACTTTTGTACGTTTATTTGTATTTGGGCGGTGTGGATGGCGGAGCGTCTTTGCCTGTTTCAGCCTCATTGCCGTTCTGCGGCGCATAGTCGGCGGGCGTGCGGGGTGCAGGAGCCGGGCGGCCGGCCAGCCTTTTTTTATGAAGGCGGACGGCCGCGCGTGCGGCCGTCACGGCCACTGCGGCCAGTACGGCCAACACCAGCAGCGTGGGCAGCGCAGCGACAAAGCCCACGGCAAAGTCCTGTGCACCGTAGCCGAAGTCGCGCCAGCTGCGGCGGAAGGCGTCGGATACGCGGTCGCCGAACGTCTCGGTTTTTTCGGTGATCTGCTTTACCTCCTCTACCGTTACATCTACGGTAGAATAAGAGATCAGATCGTCATAGGTGCGCTGCTGGGCGGTATAGCTCTCGATCTGGTACTGCACTTCTGTGAGCTGGTTCTGGATGGCGAGCAGCGTTTCCAGATCACCGGCCTGCTCCATCATCGCGTACAGGCGCTCCTCCTGCAGCTTCAGGCTTTTCAGGCGGGCCTCCACATCCACATAAGCGCTGGTCACATCCTGGGTGGATTCCTGCTTGCTTACCAGGTTGCCGGCGCTGCCGGCGCCCTCCAGAAAGACGCTGTATTGCTCTGCCGGGATGCGGAACTGATAATATGCGGTGCGGTATGCACCCTCGTAAGCGGGCGTATCGATGCTGGTGGAGGAGACATATCCGCCGCAGGACTGGGCGGCCCGCGCCAGCGCCGTACAGGTGGCGTTGAAGTCCAGCGCTTCGATGGAGAGCGTGGCGTTCAGGATGATCTTCCGCCCGTCCTGGGGCAGCAGATCCGCGCTGTTCTGCACGGCGTCGGACAGGTCCGAGGTCCCGGCCGCTTCGGCGGCGGTTCCGCCTGCATCCGCGGCATATGCCTGGGGCGCGCTGTCCATCGAGGAATAAGAAGCACGGGCCGCGGCCGTGCTGCTGGCCGCGCCTCCGCATCCCGCCAGAGAGGCGGCGAGCGCCAGTGAAAAAACGAATACTGAACAACGTCTTTTTCATCGAGTTCCCTTCCTTTCTGTGTCAGGTTCTGCTACTCTATATACGGCGTACAAGCCGCAGATATTGCGTCGGAACGATGTCAAATCGTTATCAAATTTGTAACAAGCGTGTATTTTTTTTGGCGTGCGCACTCGCGGCAGGGAGAAAAACATGCTATACTGGAACACGTAAAAAAACAGGGCGGGCGTGCCGTGCGTCCGCTACAAGGGCGCGCTTTGCCGGAAAATGCCGGCTGGGCGCGGAACGCAAAGGAGTGGAAAAAATGGGTAGAAATGCGATCGTCGGGCAGAGCGGCGGCCCCACCGCGGTTATCAATTCAAGTTTGGTGGGTGTGTTCCAGGCGGCGAAAAGCCGCGGCGCACAGCATGTTTACGGCATGCGGTACGGTGTGAAGGGCCTGCTGGAAGAACAGGTGGTGGATCTTTCGGACACGCTGCGGGATAATCTGGACATTGAGATCCTCAAGCGCACGCCCGCCTCATACCTGGGCTCGTGCCGGTACAAGCTGCCCGTCCCGGCAGAGGACCCGGCTTTGTATGAAAAGCTGTTTGGTATTTTGAAAAAGCTGGATGTGGGCTACTTTTTCTATATTGGCGGCAATGACAGCATGGACACCATCTCCAAGCTTTCGGACTATGCCTGCATGACAGGCAGCGACATCAAGTTCATGGGCGTGCCCAAGACCATCGACAACGACTTGATGAACACCGACCACACGCCGGGCTACGGCTCCGCGGCCAAGTACATCGGCGCTATTATGAAGGAGATCACCCGCGACAGCCTGGTATACGGCACGCGCAACGTCACGATTGTTGAGGTGATGGGGCGTAATGCGGGCTGGCTGACGGGTGCGGCGGCATTGGCCAAAGCGGAGGACTGCGAAGGCGTGGATATGATCTGCCTGCCGGAGGTGGCCTTTGACATCGAACATTTCATCGAGCGGCTGGACGTCCTGCAGCGCGCCAAGGCAGGCGTGGTCATCGCGGTGTCTGAGGGCGTGCGCGTACACGACGGCCGTTATGTATGCGAGCTGACGGAAGAGCTTGGCCCGGTGGATGCGTTCGGGCACAAAACGCTGACGGGCGCGGCGCGCTTTCTGGCGAACAAAGCCGTGCGGGAGCTGGGCTGCAAGGCACGCGCCATCGAGCTTTCCACCCTGCAGCGGTGCAGCAGCCACATGGCCAGCCGTGTGGACATCACCGAGGCGTTCCAGGTGGGCGGCGCGGCGGCCAAGGCTGCTTTCGAGGGGCACAGCGGCGAGATGGTGGGCCTGCGCCGCCTTTCCAACGACCCGTACCAGTGCACCACCGAGCTGCACGATATCCATACCATCGCGAAGTTTTGAAAAAAAGGTTCCGGGCGAGTGGATCACACCGGACGGCGTAGGTGTGACACAGGAATTTCTGGCATATATGCGGCCGCTCATTCAGGCGAGCTTACCCTATTTATGTGGACGGCCTGCCGCGCCACATTTATATCAAATAGGACACGGCATACAAAAAACAGGCGCGCCGCATACACTAAATTTGACTTGCGGCGCGCTTGTTTTGCGCCTGTACGCGCCGCACGTTCCCGTTTTTTTTTGTGCGGCAGAGTGCTATACTGATAGATGGAAACAGGGATAAAGAATCGGAAGGGGTCAGACCGGGAATATGAAAATGCTGATTTTTGTGCTGAACCGGGTAGAAAAGCTGGAGCCTGCACTGAATAAGCTGGAGCATGCAGGCTTGCGCGGAGCGACCGTGCTCTCCAGCCGGGGCATGGCCATGACGTTGGACAAATACTGCGACGGTTCGTTTCTGGGTTCGCTGCGGGCCATGATGGAGCCGGACCGTGAGGAGAACCGGACGGTAGTTTATGGTGTTGAAAGACGAGGATGTGGAGCGTGCCGTTGCCGCCGTGGAAGAGGTGGCGGGCAGCTTCAATACCCCCAACAGCGGCATCGCGTTTACGCTGCCGGTGGATTTTGTGAAAGGCATCCAGTAAGGGCAGCCCCTGCGGACGTTATGGTGTGAGAGACAATGGAATTGGGTACGCTTTTTAACTTTGCGATCCTGCTGTTCTGCGGCTTGATCTTCGCAAAGATTATTCGCTATTTCAAACTGCCGGACGTGACGGGCTATCTCATCGGCGGGCTCATCATAGGGCCGTCAGTGCTGGGCCTGCTTTCGGCGGACGCGGTGGCCGGGCTTTCGCTCGTATCGGACGTGGCGCTGGGCTTTATCGCATTTTCCATCGGTAGTGAGTTCAAGCTCAGCTATTTCAAGCGTGTGGGCATGACGCCTATCGTCATTGCCATATTTGAGAGCTTTGTGGCTGTTTTGTTCGTGACGCTGGGGCTGGTTCTCAGCGGGCAGACGCTGCCGTTTTCATTGGTGTTGGGCGCTATTGCGGCGGCTACCGCGCCTGCAGCCACCATTATGGTCATCAAGCAGTACAGGGCCAAAGGGCCCGTTACCGAAACGCTGCTCAGTGTTGTCGCCATCGACGACGCTACGGCGCTCATTGCATTCGGCATTGCTGTGGCCGTGGCGCAGACGCTGACCAGCACGGCGGACGTTTCGCTGGTGCTGAGCATCTTGAAGCCCGTGCTGGAGATTGCCGAGGCGCTGCTGGGCGGCGCGCTGCTGGGCGTGCTGTTCACTGTGATGCTTCGGTTCTTTAAGGTGCAGTCAAACCGCATGGTGCTGGCCATCGCTTTTGTGCTGGTGACGAGCGCTGTGGCCAACGCGCTGAATATCTCGGCGCTGCTGACGACCATGGCCATGGGGGCAGTGTTCGCCAATTTGTGCAAAAACTCGAGCGAGGTCATGTCCTTATGCGATCATGTGACGCCGCCTGTTTTTATGATGTTTTTTGTGCTTTCCGGCGCGGGGCTGAATTTGGCGATATTGCCGTCCATCGGCGTTGTGGGCGTGATCTATGTGGTGCTGCGCGTGATGGGAAAAATGGCGGGCGCATGGTTTGGCGCCACCGTTATGAAGGCGGACCACAATGTGCGCCGCTGGCTTGGCCCGGCGCTCATACCGCAGGCGGGCGTTGCCATTGGCCTTACCGTGGTGGCGCAGCAGGTCGTACCGCAATATGCCGAGGTCGTGCGCGCCGTGGTGCTGTGCGGCACGCTGATCTATGAGCTTGTGGGCCCGGGTGTCGCAAAATGGACGCTGCAGAAGGCGGGAGAGATCGAGCCGGGACAATAACGGGCAAGGTGCGGCCTGTGCGGCCGCGCCGGTAAAGTGCGGCAAGCAAATACCGGGGGGAGCGAAAGAAAATGAAACCCAGACAGGCCTTTGATGCAGAACGGGAGGAGGCCGCGGCCCTGCCGCGGCCGGCGCGCCGCGACCCGGCGCTTGCAATGGCAAAACGCCAGGTGCTTGTACTGCTGGGCGCGTGGCTGGCGGTGCGCGCGCTGCTGATGCCCGCGGCGCTGCTGGCAGGCCCGCAGAACGCGGATTTTTGGATCAGCGGAGCGGTGGGGCTCGCCGTCAGTGTTCTGGTAGCCGCATTTATCTTTCCGGCATGCGTGCGCTTGCGGGGCTTGCCATGCTCGCCATGGCGGTGTCGGCTGTGCAGACGGTGCCCGCGCTGCTGGAATATTTTTCTTACGGAGGAGGCCCGGCAGCCTATGCGGCGCTGTTTCTGGCAGGGCAGGCAGCACAGCTGGGACTATTGGCCTGTCTGTTTTTCCTGCCCGGTGCGAAGCGGTATTTCAGTGTGTGCGGGCGGAACGGAAAAAACGCTGAATAATTATCAAAATCCGGCCCGCATCTGTAAGCGGAATCGGGTAAGACTGTTTTTTGAGCTATAGCGAAGTTGCAGCGAACCGATACGGAATAGCCGGAGAGGAAAGCACCGTCAAACGCTCTGTCTGCATTGTTGTCTTGCAGGCAAAGAGACGAATGGATTTTTGCGTTTGAAAAATGAGGGGAAGTGCAGCTGCAGGACACGAAGGGAACCGATACACAGCGGTTGCTGTCAGGCCAAACTGATCGACCGATTGGCCGCCAAAGATGTTGGGGAGTACCGAATAGATTCTCATAAACCGGGGGCAACCCATTCTGAATTTTTTATTGCTCCGCAATAAAATTTATCGCGCCAGCCACAGCCGGGAGTGTGGCCCAAATGGCCTGAAAACAATTTGCGGCTGTTTTCGAAATCAAGAGTCTGTTTAAGCCAGGGAAAATTAACGGCATGCGAAACAGCAAAGGAGTTTTGCGCAAAACAAAGATTTGGCGCAGGAATATTGAACATAGGTTATGAAAATCAGCAAAGCATGGCGGAAAAGGCCCCACAGATCGGGTATGTTGGCACTTTTCGAATAAGGCTGAGTCGAAGCATGGAAAAGACAATTTTTCTATATAGGTTTTTTTGAATTGTTTTTGCGGTATTTTACATGATACAATCAAAATCGGAAAAATAGCTCATGATCTTTCCGAACATGGAATTCCATATCCAGCGCTCCTATTTGGGCCGACAAACAGAGCCGTTTTTTATCGACAGAAGATGCTGCCAGAGCCAGCAGAGCAAACGCCGAGCCGTCTTCCGCCGGAAAGACAGCAGCGGCGTTATAATGGGCAGGGCCGCCGAAGGCATGGGAACATTGGAAATGATTTTTTAGGCAACGAGGAGAATCCGATATGCAAAAACAATTCGACTGCCGTTCCCGGCCGCCGACCCATTCATTCTGTGCGCTGCGGATGGGCGCTATTACCTCTACTGTACGAGCGAAGACGGCAGCGGTTTTCCTATCTACACTTCCGAAGATCTGCAGCTCTGGGAGCGTTGCGGCACCGCTCTGGGCAAGAAACCTCCCGCTGGGGCGTGGGATGCTTCTGGGCACCGGAATGCTATGAGATTGACGGCATATACTATCTGTTTTACAGCGCAGACTGGAAAGTAAACCCCACCGGCGCTTTGGAAAACTTCCGCATCGGCGTGGCGCGGGCCAGCACCCCGTCCGGCCCCTTTACGAATATTTCCGACCATCCGATTTTTGACCCCGGCTACCCTATCATTGACGCGAACGTATTCGCCGAAGATGGGCGATATTATTTGTATTACTCCCGCTGCTGCTACGAGCACAAGGTCGACGGCCTGGAGGAGAGTTGGATCTATGGTGTTGAGCTGGCTCCGGATTTTTCCGGTGTGAAGGGAGAGCCTGTTTTGCTGCTGCGCCCCGAGCAGGAATGGGAGGGACGCAGCGCGGCGGCTACCGGCCGGCGCTGGAATGAGGGTTCTTATCTGATGAGGCATGAAGGCCGGTACTACATGACCTATTCCGGCAAGTTTTTTTGCAGGGCCGGATTATGCAGTGGGCTATGCTACTTCAGCGCACCCATTAGGCCCGTATGCCAAAGCGGAAGAAAACCCTATTCTGGAACGGAGCCGTCATGTTACGGGCACCGGACATAGCTGTATGTTCCGCACTACGGATGGTACCCTGATGATTTGCTATCACGGACGGACCAGGGCAACCGGCCGGGACCGTATCGCCTTTATCTCTCCCGCGCATTTCACGTCGGACGGAAAGCTGATTATTGAAACCGAGTAAAATACGGGAAACCGCATGCGGCTCTTTTTCGGCTTCGTGAGCTGTCCCCTGTCCGCGGAGGCAAGAGGGATATCCGCAATTAAAAAACGGGCCGCCTTTCTGGAATTAGAAGGGCGGCCCTTGCTTTTGCATTATGGCAACACCGCACAATTCACGGCTGATGCCTTAAGGGTCGTCTCGCTTGCAGATTTTCCGGCAGCTGTCACAAAAATCTGCCGGCGCGATTCGACACTTAGAATTGTGCGGTATTGCCTTATATTTCTTCGTCAGCCAGAGCCTGTGCCTTTAGGCAAAGTTCGGCGGCCTTAAAAGCATGCTTCTGTGTCATGGCAGTCTCGGTCCTGTCGATACAGTCCCGGATCAACCGGGTGAAAAAGGGAAACCCCACCTGTCCGGTGGCATCAAACCGAAATTCTCCCTTCCGGTTGGCCCAATAAACCATGTTTTCCTGCTTTTTGTCAGCGGCCAGATCAATATATTTGCGCAGCTCAATATAACCGTCAGTGCCCAAGATGAAGGTGCGTCCATCTCCCCAATTGCGCAAACCGTCCGGTGTGAACCAGTCTACCCGGAAGTAGCCGGTAGCGCCGTTGGAGGCGGCAGCTGTACATTCGCCGAAATCTTCGAACTCCGGGTGGCCGGGATGGGCGTAGTTGGCTTTGCGGGCAAAGGTGATATCAGCATCTTCCGCTCCGGTAAAATAGAGGAACTGTTCCAACTGGTGGCTTCCGATATCACAAAGAATGCCTCCACAACAGGCCTTTTGGTAGAACCAATCCGGCCGGGCGTTTCCCAGCCGGTGGGGGCCGAAGCCCTCCATATGCAGAACACGTCCAATCTCGCCCCGGCGAATCAGCTCATCGGCAAGCGTTGCAGCCTCGTTGTGCAGTCGTTCGGAATAATAGACCATATATTTCCGGCCGGTTTCCACCACGGCACGCCGGGCTGCGGCCAGCTGGTCCGGCGTGGTCATGGGGGCTTTGTCAACAAAGTAGTCCTTGCCTGCCGCCATGACGCGAAGCCCCAGCGGACAACGTTCGCTGGGAACCGCGGCGCTGACGATCAGGGGAATGTCCGGGGCATCCAGCAGCTCATCCAGACAGGATGCAGCATGAGCCTGCGGAAAGGCGCTTTGGAATGCGGAAACTTTCTTCAAGTCCTCATCCCACACGCCCACCAGCTCCGCTCCGGCGTCCAGCAGGCCGTTCACCATGCCGTAAATATGTCCATGGGCCAATCCGGCCGCAGCAAACCGAAATTCTCCCGGCAATACTGTGGGTGTGGGCTTCGGGGGCAGATGCAGTTCCATTTTATAGCATCTCCTTTGCATTTTGCGGGGAAGGGGAGCTGTTTCCTCTCTGTCCCCGCCCTTAAGGCTTCAAACGTTTAAGACGCCGCCGCACAGAACAGCTGTTCTGTGCGGCGGCTGCTTTTTATGGATTTCACAGCATCAGTGCAAAGATGCCGCCCTGTACGCTGCGGGCGATAAAGGCCACATAGCGTCCGGTTTTGGTGTCGTACCAATCGGAGAATGGGACGCGGGATGTGGTTTCCCGCAGTTCCTTCGCAATGGGCGCGATCAATGCGGTGCGAACGGCCGCGTCGTCCGCCATGCGGGCCGTCCAGCAGATCCAGTCCGACTTGGTATAATCGGCGCGGGAATCCAGCGGCAGACCGTAGGTGTTGATGCGGGGCAGGTAGCTGGCAGTCTCCGCCGCGTAAAAACTCTCCGGCATTAGGCCGAGACCCAGCACCTTATCCCACAGCAGGTTGTATTTCATGCTCCAGCCCTGGCCGTCCAGCGTCAGAGGCGTATTGCCCTTGTCGCCGATTTTCTCCAGCAGATGCTCCGCCATGGTCTTAGCCTGTTTCGCATAGGACTCCTCGCCGGTCAGGCGGGCATAGCAGGCCACGCCGATGATGGCCTTGGCGGCCAGGTTCACGTTGTGGGCCAGATGCCCGGCAAAGTCATCGGTGCAAAGCTGTTCGTCGGGGTCCTCCCCGTATTTTACAAGGTACTGCACCCAGGTGTCCAGCAGGGAGCGATACTGCTTGGCCAGCGCGGGGTCTGCGCCAAAGGCGCGGCCTGCCTCCAGCATGATGAGCATATTGCCGCATTCTTCCACCGGCATCTGATAGCGGACGTCCCACACATCGGTCCCGGCGGGATAGAGGTAGTAGGGCGGATAGCACTCCCCCTGACCGACGTGCCTGCGGGCGGCATAGACCTGGCCGGTGGCCAGAGGATAGCGGCCCACATCGTGGGGGGCAAAATCCTCAGTCCACACCGGCATAGAGGCAAATTCCAACACGGGCCGGCACAGAGCGTTGACCAGCTCCGGGCAATACTTCAGAAAAATCGGGATGGAAGGATAGCTCACATCCACGGTGCCGATGCAGCCGTTGGAGTCGTTCTCCTTGGAGAGAAACGCCATCTCGCCCGCCGGCGTGGCAATCAGCTTGTGGGCGGCAAAGGTGTGGCGCCACGCAGCGTTGACGAGCCGCTCGTAGCCCTCGCCCGCCGCGTTGCGGGCATCCTCCGCCAGCCGCGCGTCCAGCCGGGCGCAGTCGTTCAGGATCGTGTCAAAATGTTCCTGCACACAACGGATCGCATCGGTGATCTGCCGGCCATCCCGGCGGTACCAGGGCTTGCACAGATCGCCGAAATAGTTGATAGAAGCGATGTCATCGTAGGCGATGATGAGATGCGCGGCAGGGCCGCCCGCTGAGAGAGAACAGCAGGTCTGCAGGCCGTCGCCCACAAGCGTGGTCTCGCCGTCGGCGCTCAGGTACAGATAGCCCCAGTCGATGGTCGAATGGTCGGCGGAGTGGCTCAGCGGCTTCTGGGTAGTCTGCCCGCACCAGGCGGTATTTTTGCCGTTGAGAACAAAAGACGCGCCGGACATGGCGGGGCGGATATCTCCATCATAGCACAGCCGGTCGGACAGATGCAGTTTCACACGAACGTCATGCTCTGCGCCATCCAGAGAAACTGCGGACAGCGTCACCAGGGTGACGGGCATGCTGAGCAGATCCAGATCCTGCGGAAGAGCCGGCGAAGCAAAACAGGTCTCAAGCCGCACGCCGGCAAATTCACTGGTAAAACAGGTACGGGTGGCTGTCACCTTTAACTCAGTCAGGTCGGCCTCGGGCTCGGGGCCCGCACCGAGAAACCGGCAGGCCGCGCCGTCTACGGTCAGCACGCCGCGAATCGGCTTTGCGGGGCCGCTCCAGTGGCAGGCGTCTGTTTGGGTCATGGTGTCTGCGGGCATCCAAATGGAAAGGTATGGGTCGGACGCCAGCAGAGGGATTGCAGGGAGCCGGTCAATACAAGGCATAAAATGTGCCTCCTTGTCTATCGTTGATGAGAATCAGCCTTTCAGGCCTTGGATGGAGATGCCTTCCACCAGATTTTTCTGGAAGAAGAAGAAGAGGACCAATATCGGCACCAGCGATGCTGCGGACATGGCAAAGGTAGCGCCGTAATCCGACATGGAGCTGTCGTTGAACATCTTCAGCGCATATGCGACGGTGTAGGTTTCCGGTTTGTTCAGGTAAAGCAGAGCGCCCATGAAATCCTCCCAGCTGGACATGAAGGTCAGCACGGCAACCGTTACCAGCGAAGGCACGATCATGGGGACAATGATACGGAAAAATACACCGTACCAGCTGCATCCGTCGATTTTGGCCGCTTCGTCCATATCACGGGGAATGCCGCGAATGAACTGCATGATGAGGAAGATATTGAACCCGCTGGCAAAGAAGGAGGGAACGATCATGGGAAGATAGGTACCCACCCAGCCCATGCTGTTGAACAGCACAAAGCGCGGGATCATCATAACCCTGGCCGGGCAGCATCATGGTGACGACCATCAGCACGAACCAGATATTGCGGCCCTTGAATTTGATACGCGCAAGGCCGAAAGCGACAAGCGCGGAGGAGGCCATCATGCCCACGGCAGACAGAAGCGCTACCAAAAGTGAATTTGAGAAAAAACGTTGTGAACGTATAACCGTCCGAAGCCTTTCCAGCCGTTGATATAATGCTCCAGTGTAAACGTTTTCGGGGAAACAATTGACGTAGCGGTGGAAAAAACTGTCACCGTTGGTTTAAAAAC
>ENA-OQMY01000417-OQMY01000417.1-human-gut-metagenome-genome-assembly--contig:-NODE-417-length-11904-cov-3.641674_pt1 | contig 11904 bp, 13 predicted proteins | sample MGYA00242623_ERZ504868 | MGnify/ENA primary metagenome ERZ504868 (study PRJEB26092, sample SAMD00036386) | human gut metagenome | host: Homo sapiens | study: EMG produced TPA metagenomics assembly of...
GATAGGGCACTTCATGAATAATCTGAACAAGATATCGTAAATGTTCCAGTGAAATTTCCGGAGTACATAAGCAAATCGTGGAATCGGAAGCATTTATCATTGCTTTTCGAATACACGCATAAATTGCAAAGATATTGTCCAGCGTCATATCCGTATCCGGAATTCCTGAAACACTTGGAGAAACAGAGACTTGAGGAAATTCAACCACATCCTGCTGGATAATACGGATCAGTTCTTCCATACATTGCCACTGGCTCTTTCCCATTTTTTCCTGGCGATAAAGGAACAGGAGATCTGCTCTTGTATTTCTGGTGCATTCCATCGCATCAAGAAGACAGGTCAGGCGCTCTTCTTCTTTTGGAATACGTTTTCCTTTACTCATTTTAGAAATGTAATCCAGCTGCATACCACTGGCCTCAGACAGATAATATAAAGTTTTTCCTGTATTTTTTATTTCCTTTTCAAGCCTTTGTGAAAAATCGCTCATGTAGTATCAAAGTTCCTTTCCGGACAACAGCAAATATCCGATGGCTTGGGCAGAATGCTGTTTTCCTGTCGACATTGATCTAATTATACAGGAAAAAGCCAAAAATACGCAAAAATTTTTTTCACACAAATTCATCTGCTTTTTTCTGCTAAAAAAGCTTTATATCATTTATAACATTACGAAGGAGAAAACTAATATGCTTTTCATCGCTATCCTAATCTTAATCTTTTTGATGTATCGATTTTTTACCTTTCGTGCCGAAATGGTTTTTACTATGTCCTTAATTGCCCCGATCATGATCGTAATCGGTGCCTGCTATTTACCTGGAAAATATCATGAAGCCGGAATTTTTCTTCTGGTTATCGGTGCATTTATGCTGGCCGTTGTTCTGCTTATCTGCCGCCTCACTGCACGGGGTGTTGAAAAAGGACTGCGGCTGGAGTATTACAAAAACCTGATTATTTATGGCGCCCTCAAATTTTTACAGAACCTTTCTAAAGCGACGATTGTTTTTAGCTTTCTGGCCGCTTCACTGGGTGCCTTCTCTATGGACTACAAAGAAAGACTGGATACCAAAGGAAGAAAAATTTATGTAGATGATAACCTGCGTGACCCGGAAGGCAACCAGTATGAAGAAGTAGAAAAGTAAAAAAGCAGGCACGAATCACCTTTTTCGGGAATCGTGCCTGTTTTTTACGTATGCATCAATTTCAAAAATTCATTCTCCGGCATTTCAACACCAAGTAGTGTCTTCATCATCTGAAGAAATACATCATGGGTTTCTTTTTGAGCGTTCAGACAGACCATGATGACCGACAGTTTATCATCCTCTTTCCTCTTGCTGCATTACTTTTTGTTTCCCCTTACGCTGTTTTTACTATAGCATATTTTTCTCCTGTTTGCACCTACCTACAGGACTGCTACTAGCTACTCTCTCAAGATGCAGCGTATCAAAAAGGGAGCTTCCGCTTCACAAATTTTTATTCGTTAAAAGTGTATCATTGTGAAACGCTCGTTGCGTCCGCCAGAGGAAGCCTGCGGATCTGCCCGGAAGAAGTCTCCTGTGACTATTTTGACTGGTGCGGGGGAAAACTTTCCGCGATCAACCAGTACCATGGCGAATACATGGCGCAGTACAACTGGGCTGAGTTTACCAACGGGGAGCTGAACTGGGGGAGAGGCCGATAAGAAATTCACACAAATCTGACTATTTATGATATACTGAATGAAATGCTCTTAGTTCTGAATTCTTTTATGCTCCGGCACAGATCTTTCGGGACGAAATTTTACTTTTCTATGTCGAAATCCACCATTTTTTCGACATACGAAGAAAGGAACGTTATGAAAATTATTTTATCCGCCACGGCGAACCAAATTATGAAATTGATTCTCTGACCGAAAAAGGCTGGCGCGAGGCCGAGCTGCTTTCGAAACGCACAGCAAAATGGAATGTCACCGATTTTTACTGTTCTCCGCTTGGCCGTGCGAAAGATACGGCTTCTTTTACGCTGAAAAATGCGGGCCGTGAAGCTGAAATTCTCCCATGGCTGCGGGAATTTGATGCACCCGTCCTGGACCCGGAGACTGGAAAACGCCGGATTCCATGGGATTTTCTGCCGGATGTGCTCGATGCAAACCGGGATCTCTATGACCAGGATCTCTGGACGAAAAATCCGATTATGCAGACCGGAAACATGGACGAGAATTACCATTTTGTGACCGACGGACTCGATGCACTGCTTGCGCGCTACGGCTATGTACGCGACGGTTACCGCTATCACGCTTCGGATGAAACAAACCGCGAAGCCGTCATCGTCTGCTTCTGCCATCTCGGCGTCACCTGTGTGGCACTGTCGCATCTGCTGAATATGACGCCGGTACAGCTCTGGCAGGGCATGTTCCTGGCGCCGACTTCCGTCACAATTGTCGGAAGTGAGGAACGCAAGCCGGGTGAAGTGTACTTCCGCTGCCAGACCATCGGCGATGTCCATCATCTGCTTTCCGCGGGCGAACCGGTTTCGTACTATGGAGCCTTTAATGATCCATTTCAGTTTTAAAAATCACAAAAGGAGTCTTTTATCATGAATGAAGCAAAATTTCAGGCAAAATTAAGAGAATATGCAAAGCTGATCGTAAAAATCGGCGCAAATGTACAGAAAGGACAGCGTGTCCGCCTCCAGGCCGGCGTCGATCAGGTTCTGCTTACCCAGATGGTGACAGAGGAGTGCTATCAGGCGGGCGCAAGCTATGTGGAAGTGATCTGGGAATGCGGTGAGATCAACAAAATACATTATCAGTATGCCACCGCAGAAACGCTTGGCGCGGTTCCGCACTGGGAAGAAGAGCGTTTCAAACAGATGACGGTTGATCTGCCGGTTCGTATTTTCATCGACTCCTCCGATCCGGACGAGCTCGCCGGCATTCCTGCGGACCTGCTCTCCACCGTTCGTCAGATGCGTGGAAAAGTCATTAAAAAATACCGTGACCAGCTCGATGGAAAGCATCAGTGGCTGATCGTTGCCGCCGCTTCTCCAAAATGGGCAGAAAAAGTATTCCCGGGCGAGCCGGAGGATATTGCTGTTGAAAAACTGTGGGATGCTATTTTCGACTGTGTTTACTTAAAAGACGGCGAAGATGCAGAAAGGATCTGGCAGGCACACTGCGACCTCATGACCCAGAAAGCCAGCTGGCTGAATGAGCAGGCATTCCACAAGCTGCATTACACCAGCAAAAACGGTACGGATTTCACCGTTGAGCTGATTCCGGGCGCAAAATGGAGCGGCGCCGGTGATATCAACCATATGAACAACACCTTCTACGTTCCAAACATGCCGACCGAAGAAGTCTTCACCAGCCCGATGAGAGGAAAATGTGAAGGCCGTCTCGTTTCCACAAAACCTTTAAGCTGGTCGGGACAGATCATCAACAACTTTACCGTCGATTTCAAGGATGGAAAAGTCGTTGACTGCCACGCAGAGCAGGGCGAAGAGGTTTTGAAAAAAATGTTCGCCATGGACGACGGTGCTGCAATGCTCGGCGAGGTTGCACTCGTTCCGAAAGAATCTCCGATTAACCAGTCCGGGCTGATGTTCTTTAATACCCTTTTCGATGAAAACGCATGCTGTCACGTTGCAGCTGGCGCCGGTTTCCCTGAGGTGCTCGATGGATTTCTGGAGATGAGCAACGAGGAAATTCTGGAAAAAGGTGTGAATGATTCTCTGATCCACGTTGACTTTATGGTTGGATCGGATGACCTGCACATCGTAGGTATCCGCGAAGATGGAAGCGAAACCGATATTTTTGTAAATGGTACCTGGGCAGAGTAAATCTGCTGTTTTTACGCAATAGAAGCAGGGGACTTCTTTTATTTAGTCAAAAAAACCGAGACCCGGGGTCAATCTACCGTTTTTTTAGTAGACTGCCCCGGGTTTCTGTTTTTAGAAAAAAACTTAGTTTCCAGACTTCCCTTTTACTCATATAAGGATTTCGATACAGCGAAATCACAAGTTCTGCTGCCATGAAGCACCAGATGATCGGTTCGCACCAGATCACGGCACTGTAGTGGTAGCGCGGGATAAACACCATCGCAAAAATAATTTTTCCGAAAAGCTCAATAAAACTCGACAGCAGCGGAAGAATCTTTTCTCCGAGTGCCTGCAGTGCAAGGCGGCTGCAGTTGACGAGGCCGAGCGCAAAGAAGAACGGAATGGCTACACGGAGGTAGCGGGCTCCGTTTCCGAGGACAGTCGGGTCGGACGAGCCGGAGATCAGATGAACCATCGTCGGTGCAAGCGGCGTGACAAGGAGAATCAGGCATGCGGTCACGCTGAAGCAGAAAATATAAGCATAGCGAATGCCTTTCCGTACGCGCTCCCAGTTGTCCGCGCCGCGGTTCTGTGCCACATACGTGTTGACTGCCTGTGCCATCGAGGAAAGCGGCATCATCGAGAAGGAAAACAGCTTTCTCGCAGCCGTGTGTCCCGCAATTGTTTCATAGCCAAGGCTGTTGATGCCCGGCTGCAGGACAATCGAACCGACATAGATAATACTGCTCATAAATCCCATCGAAAATCCCTGTGCCAGAAGCTCCATGTACAGTCCGCGATCCGGTTCAAAATGACGTTTTTCCGGAAGCAGAATTTTTGCTTTGGTAACAATATAAATCAGGCAGAGCACGACGGAAATTCCCTGCGCAATCACGGTTGCAATTGCAGCACCGCGAACACCCATGCCGAAAGAACGGATAAACAGCAAATCCAGTACAATGTTTACCAACGATGAAATAATCAGGAAAACAAGCGGCATAAAGCTGTTTCCGATTGCTCCCAACAGACCGGAGCACAGGTTGTAGGCAAACATGACAAACAGAAAAACGGATAGAATTGAAATGTAGCTGTAGGATTCTTCGAGGATTTCTGCCGGTGTTTTCAGCAGCCGCAACAGCGGATGCATGAAAATCGTTGCAAGAACGGTGACCACCAGTGTAACGGTAATACCAATAACGATACAGGATGCAACGGATTTTTTCATCCGTTCCGTCTCCTGTCTTCCAAAGCATCGCGCCGTGACGATCGCGAGCCCGTTTCCGACGCCGAACGTAAATCCGGTCATCATTTCATAGATCGACGAGCAGGCACCCATAGCTGCAATCGACGAATCGCCGAGTGTATGGCCGACAATCAGTGTGTCCATCGTGTTGTAAATCTGCTGAAATACACGGGATGCCATGATCGGAAGTGCAAAAAGAAGCAGAGATTTCAGAATCGAGCCGTGAAGCAGATCAACCCGGGAACTCCGCTGGGTTTGTGACTGTGACATAAAAAATTTCCTCCCTCAAAAATACTTCATTATTCCTATTATAACAGACGGGAGTAGCTACCGGACAAGGAATATCTCCAAATCTGTAAAACAAATACAATAACACAAAATTTTACAGATTTTCATACTTCTTCCTCTCTTTCCTTCTCTTAGAGCGTGTCGTTATTCTTTTCCCAGTAAATACTGATAAATATCTCTCTTCGTTACGCCACGGTCTTTTGCCACAAGCTTCATCGCCTCTTTCCGCGCAATCCCCTGGTCTTCATACCGTTTCATATGTTCCTCAATCGAAATTTCCTCAAACGCAGCCTTCGCCTCGTCCTCGATTTCTTTCTGGCTTCTGCCCTCGATGACAAGAACGCATTCGCCTTTCGGATCTTCCTGTTCGTAGCGAGTGATGGCATCTTCAAGCGTGGTCTGCCATGCCGTCTCGTGTTTCTTGGTCAGTTCCCGGCAGAGTGTCAGCCGCCGGTTGCCAAGCGTCTCCAGCAGCTCCCGCAGCGTTTTCAGCAGATGATGCGGCGCCTCGTACACGATCATGGTTCGTGTCTCGTTTTTCAGCCGCTCCAGCGCCAGTTTATGTTCTTTTTTATCCGGCGGAAGAAACGCTTCAAACACAAATCTTCTCGTCGAAAGTCCCGACAGCGTCAGTGCCGTTACACACGCACACGCCCCCGGCAGACTCGTCACTTCGATTCCGGCTTCGTATGCCATTTTCACCAGCTCCTCCCCCGGGTCTGAGATTCCCGGTGTTCCGGCATCGGTGATAAGGGCAATGTTCGTTCCCGCCAGCAGCTTCTGCACCAGCTCGCGGCCCTTGTCGTATTTGTTGTATTCGTGATAACTCGTCATCGGCGTATGAATCTCAAAATGGTTCAGCAGCTTAATGCTGTTTCTCGTATCCTCCGCCGCGATCAGATCGACCTCCTGCAGAATGCGGATTGCACGGAAGGTCATGTCCTCCAGATTTCCAATTGGTGTTGCACACAAATATAATTTTCCTGCCATGTTCTTATCTCCCGTCTCCATATAATTCCCGGATGTCCTTTGTATACACGCCCGGCGTCTCATACACAATCAGCGGTTTCTCCACGGTAATTCTCGGATTCCCGCCTTTCATTGCCTCGATCAGCACCATGTTCGGCTCCTTGTCCACAAACGGATAAACGAGCTGCATCCTTTTTGGTTCCAGATGATATTTTTTCAACGTCGAAAAAATCTCCGCCAGCCGGAACGGCCGGTGCACCAGATAGAACCGTCCTTTCGTCTTTAAAACCGCCGATGCCTCTTTCGCAATATCATCAAACGAGCACAGCACCTCATGCCGCGCAATCGTCTTCGCCTCAAGCGCATTCGTCAGCCCGTGCTGCCCCGTCATGTACGGCGGATTGCACGTTACCACATCAAACACTTCTTTTCCAAACTGCTGCGATGCCGTCTTTACATCCCCCTGGAAAATCTCAACCTCGTTTTCCAGATGGTTATACCGCACACTCCTCTGCGCCATTTCGGCACTGTATTCCTGAATTTCCAGCCCGGAAAAATGCTCCCCGTTCGTCTTTGCCTTCAAAAGAATCGGCACAATTCCAGACCCCGTACAGAAATCCATCGCCCGCTCCCTGCGCTTCACCTTCGCGTAGGATGCCAGCAGCACCGCGTCAATGCCATAGCAGAAAAGGGATGGATTCTGTATCATCCAGTAACCGTTCTGCAGATCATCGAGCCGCTCACCCGGCTTCAAAAATTCTTCTTTTCTATCCAATGAAAATCCCTCCTCCTGCTGACCGCCCAGCGCCGCATCACACAAAAAGAAGCGTCAGTTTTACCCGGCGCTTACTTTTTTCAAAATGCATTCCAAATCAATCTTATTCCGGCTGTTTTGCCTCTTCCGAAGAAGCCTGCTCCCCGGAGCTGTTTCTGTCTTTTTCTTCTCTTTGCCTTTTTCCTTCTTATGCTTCGGCTTGAACTTGAGCTCTTCCACCGGGCACTCCCGCATTTCCTTCTCATCGTTCACATCCACCAGCACTTTTACGAGCTGACGAAGCACATTCACACCGGAAACCTCACCTTTCATGCCGTCCGGCAGCGTTACGATATCGCCGACACCCGGCAGCTTGCGGTTCAGGTATTCATAGGTTTCCTGCTCGTTTTTCAGGCAACACATCAGTCGTCCGCAGACACCCGAAATCTTCGTCGGGTTCAGGGACAGGTTCTGCTCTTTTGCCATCTTGATCGAAACCGGTGCAAACTCGGACAGATACGTATGGCAGCAAAGCGGTCTGCCGCAGATGCCGATTCCGCCGAGGATCTTTGTCTCATCGCGGACACCGATCTGGCGAAGCTCGATTCTCGTCTTAAAGACAGCCGCCAGATCCTTTACCAGCTCACGGAAATCAATTCTTCCGTCGGCGGTAAAGTAAAACAGCATCTTGTTATTGTCAAACGTATACTCTGCATCGATCAGCTTCATCTCCAGGTTGTGCGCCCGGATCTTCTTCTGGCAGATTTCAAACGCTTCTTTTTCTTTCTTGCGGTTGCTCTCCTCCCGCGCATCATCCTTCGGCGTTGCAATGCGGATGACTTCTTTCAACGGCTGGATCACCTTGGAATCGTCAACTTCTTTTGGCCCCAGCACAACGAAACCATACTCTACGCCGCGCGCCGTCTCAACGATAACGTGGTCGCCCACGCAGATGTCCAGCTCTCTCGGCGAGAAATAATATACTTTTCCTACGTTTCGAAAACGTACTCCTATAATTGTTATCATGTTATCAGTTTTCCTTCATTGTCAGGAACATAAGCTCCATGGTTAAATCAAAATTAACATTCGCGTTCAGGCGGGCTCTCGCCTTCTGAATCGCCTCTATAATCTTCTCCAGGCCTTCGTATGAGCTCTTATTTGCTCTCTCACGAATTCCATTCAGCTCCTGCTTGAACACAAGGGAATCGACCTCTTTTGTCGCCTTAAAGAGCAGAACATCGCGGAACCATAAAGAAAAGATATCGAAATAATCATCAATATTGTCTTTTTCGGCCGTCAGTTTTTTGATCGTCTCCACGATTTCATACAGCGGCATACTGTCGGCGTACTTTGCCATGCGGAGTGCACTTTCCAGCGTCTCCTCGTATTCCGGAGAACGGGCAATCCGCTCTGCTTTTCCGATATTTCCCTGCGCCAGGGACGCATCAACCTCTGCCTGGTAATCCGGCACATGCATTTCGTTCATCAGATAATCTTTCACAAGCTGGTCTCCCACCGGGTTTTAAATTTAACTGCACGCAGCGTGACGAAATCGTCGGAAGCAGCGCATCCGGGTTGTCTGCCAGAAGCATGACAACTGCGTAGGCCGGCGGCTCCTCGATCGTCTTCAGCAGCGCGTTCTGCGCCTGAAGTGTCAGCTTCTGCGCCTCGTCGATGATATAAATCTTGTACGGACTGCTGTACGGCTTGATCATCACATCGTTAATGAGCTGCTCGCGGATTTCATCGATGCTGATGGTGTTCGGCTTTTCATGCTTCACATAAATGATATCCGGATGATTCTGGCTCTGTGCCTTTTTACAGGACGGGCATTCCATACAGGGCTCGACCCCGTGCTTCTCGCACTGAAGCGTCATCGCAAACAGTGATGCCATCATTTTCTTTCCCGATCCACTCTCTCCGCCAAAAAGATAAGCATGAGATACTTTATTCATCGAAATGGCATTCTGTAAATGCGTTATGATTTCCTGATGTCCTACAACCTTCTGAAAACCCTGCATAAAATCACCCCCTGGAGTTCTTTTGTATTTCTTACTAATACTGCATTAAGTATATCACAACTTTTTCTGTTGTTCCACAAAATTCTGAATTTCGGAAAAACAGTCTTCCGGCGTAGAATTATTGGAAAATCTGCGGACAATTCCAGCTTCCGCAATTTTCTCCTCCGTAAAATCCTCACAGTCCGCCAGGAATCTCCGGCACATCTCCGCGTATTTCGGCTCTGTCTGTTTTCTTTCCCGTTCCAGTGCCCGCGAAAGCCGCAGCCCATCGTCCACCTCGACATACAGCGGAACCATCGCCTGCTCCCCGAAGTATGCCTTTAATTTCAGATACGATTCCAGTGTCCCGATTCCGAGATAATCATGCTTCGCAAGATCAATCTGCCCGTCATCCGCCGTAAAATATACCACGGCCCCTGCACCGTCGAATACATGCGCTCCTCGATAATCTTTCCGGCCTCCCGCAGTTCCGAAAGCCGTTTTTCATCCACAAGAAATACTCTCTTCCGTCCTGCTCCCCGCTCCGGATCGGCCGTGTTGTATACAGGACAAACGGTTTTAAATCCAGCGCCGTCTCCTGGATCAGATGCTCATAAATATGATCTTTCCCTGACGCACTTTTTCCCATCAGATAGTAAATTTTTCCCATTTTATCTCTCCCCGAAACACAGATTCTTTATGCCTTAAACCGATATCCAACGCCCCAGATCGTCTCGATATACTGCGGCTTTGCCGTATTAAACTCTATTTTTTCACGGATCTTCTTGATATGCACCGTAACCGTCGCAATATCTCCGATGGACTCCATATCCCAGATCTCACGGAACAGCTCTTCTTTCGTGAAAACGCGGTTCGGATTCTCCGCAAGGAAGGTCAGCAGATCGAACTCTTTCGTTGTAAACTGCTTCTCCTCTCCGTTCACCCACACGCGGCGTGCCGTTTTGTCAATCTTGATGCCGCGGATCTCCACAACATCATTCTCTTTCTTGCCGTTTCCGACCAGACGGTCGTACCGTGCCAGATGCGCTTTCACGCGTGCAACCAGCTCACTCGGAGAAAATGGCTTCGTCATATAATCATCCGCACCAAGGCCGAGTCCGCGGATTTTGTCGATATCATCCTTCTTTGCCGAAACCATGATAATCGGAATATCTTTCTTCTCACGCACCTCACGGCAGATCTCAAAGCCATCCACCTCCGGCAGCATCAGATCCAGAATCAGCAGATCAAAATCCTCTTTGACCGCCCGCACAAGACCGGTGTCTCCCTGGTTTTCAATCTCCACCTCAAAGCCCGAAAGCTCGAGATAATCTTTCTCCAGATCTGCAATGGATTCCTCATCCTCAACAATCAGTATTTTACTCATGAAACAGGTACCTCCTGATATTTTCTTAATACAAAGTACATCGTGGTTCCCACCCCTTCTTTGCTGGTGGCCCACACTTTTCCGCCGTGGTCTTCGAGAATCTTCTTCACGATGGAAAGACCGATGCCGCTGCCGCCTCTCGTGCTGTTGCGGGACGCGTCGGTGCGGTAGAAACGGTCGAAAATCTTCGTCAGATCCTTCGTCGCAATTCCCTTTCCGTTGTCCTCAATCTCCACCTGCACAAAATCTCCGACATCACGCAGACGGATGTTGATGACCTTATGGCTCTTGTCCATATATTTGATGGAATTGCTTACAATGTTATTGATGACACGCTTGATCTGCTCCGCATCCGCGATGACGACCGGGTCGTCCTCGAGATAATTAAAGTATGTCAGGTCCACATGCTGCGCGTCAAGCTCCAGATTCAGTTCCTCCACGCAGTCATCAAAATAATCCGCAATGTGAATCTTGGAAAACGTATACGGAATGCGGTTCGTGTCAATCTTGGAATAAAACGTCAGCTCATTGATCAGACGGTCCATCTCATTCGCTTTGTTGTAAATGGTGCGGATGTAGCGGTCCATCTTCTCCGGCGTATTTGCCACACCGTCCATGATTCCCTCGACATAACCCTTGACCGCGGTAATCGGTGTTTTCAGATCATGCGAAATGTTACTGATCAGCTCTTTATTCTCTTTGTCAAACTCGACTTTTTCCTCCGCTGTCTCTTTCAGCCGGATACGCATCTCCTCAAAGTCCTCGCAGAGGTCATTAATCTCCGCCACGCCGCACGGTTCAACAGTGAAATCCAGATTTCCGTCTTTGATATTCTGTGTCGCCTTTTTCAGCTGCTCGAGCGGTCCGATCACACCGCGGTAAATCCAGAAGCTCAGGCCCAGACTGGTGAGCACCAGAATCAGCACAATCACGATGCCTAGCTCTTTTACCATGCCCGTAATCTGCGGCGCAATCTGGTCTGTCTTGGTGACGATAAACGCACTGCATTCTTTTCCGTCCGAGTTCTCATAGTCCACCTGTTTGACCATCCACTGTTTTTCATTGCGGAAATAAACGCCGCCCTTCAAATTGGCCCCCGGGTCACCGTATTTCGGCAGCTCATTTTCCAGCTCCTCCGACGACAGCTCCTCCGAGCCATTGTAAATGATAACACCATCCTCGCGCACCGCGATAAACGACTGTTTTTTCTGCAGTCTTGCATTCAGAACAGAGAGATAATTCGTTTCTTCCAGCTTTGCCGTATCCGATTTCGCGGTATCCTCTACTTCGTCGTACTCTTCTGATGTCATCGCATTCAGCAGCAGGGTGTTGTTCGAAAATCGTCCGGTATGTTGCGTTCGCAAGACCGTATTTTTCACCGATAATCTTTGCTTTAATACCCTACTAAAAAACGTAAAACGTCAAGGCACACATCACGATCGGAAACCAGTATGTATGAATGAAAAAAACG
>ENA-OQMY01000419-OQMY01000419.1-human-gut-metagenome-genome-assembly--contig:-NODE-419-length-11844-cov-9.446872_pt1 | contig 11844 bp, 16 predicted proteins | sample MGYA00242623_ERZ504868 | MGnify/ENA primary metagenome ERZ504868 (study PRJEB26092, sample SAMD00036386) | human gut metagenome | host: Homo sapiens | study: EMG produced TPA metagenomics assembly of...
TATTCGGCACAATAACAGGAGTTTTTCGGCGGCGAATGTAGACCGCAGCCGGTCGGAGCAGAATATCACGTTTTTGCAACGATGACTTGAAGCAGGTGTACCATGAGCTTTTTGATGAAGCATTGGCTGCCTATAACGCTAAAAGAAAAGACCAGGGACAAAATACCAGACTACTATGAGCATATCCGGCAGAGCAAACAGGAGAAGCTATTTCACGAGGCCATCTTCCAGATCGGTAACATGGAGGACTGTGGGTGCGGCTCCCCTGGAGGGGAACGGGCGGCGGCAGCTCTCAAAGAATTTGCAGAGTCCTTCCAGGAGCGCAACCCTCATCTGCGGGTGTTCAATATGGTGCTGCACATGGATGAAGCCACGCCCCACCTCCATGTAGACTTTGTGCCGGTGGCCACTGGGCAGAGCCGGGGGCTGTCCACGAGGGTTTCCATGAAGCAGGCGTTAAAGCAGCAAGGATTTGAAAGCCTGGGCCGAAAGCAAACCGAATGGAAAGCCTGGATGGAGCGTGAGAAGGTATCTCTTGGAGAGATTGCTCAGGTACACGATTTTGAGATTATCAGCCTGGGCGGTGGTCGGCCTCACATGGATTTGCCAGAGTACCGGGCAGCGGCGCAGCGCCTTGAAGCTGTCCAGGAACAGGTTGCAGCAGCAGAACAGGATATAGCAACTTTGGAAAAGCAGAAAAAAGCGTTGCAAGGGAATGTGAAGCTCCTAAAGGCGGTTGAGAAGGTCAAGCCTGATCTGGAGGCCATACAGCCAGAAAAGACGCTGACAGGAGCTGTGAAAGGCGTTACCGTAGAACAGGTAAAGGAACTGAAGGCGGCAGCAATCAGAGGTGCGGCAGCGGAACAGAAAGTGCAAGAGCTGAAGGAAGAAAATCAGCGGCTTCAGCAGAAAATCCCCTCGACAAAAGAAAAGCTGAAGGAGGCTCAGGAGAGGCAGCGGCTTGAAAACCAAAACCGAAAGCTGCTGGTACAGGTGGAGTGCCTGGAACAAGAGTTGGAGCAGGAGCGCAGCTTCTCGGATCGGCTCCTGGATGGGGTCAGTGCGGTGATGGATTTTCTGGATCGGCACCTGCCAGAGAAGTTCCGCCCCCTTGTCGAAAGGGCCAGGGAGCTGTTGCCTGTGCCGGAGGTGCAGCAGCCAGAGCAGGAGCAGGAACGAGGTCATACCTGGGGCGGCATGGAGCTTTGATAAGATAGGGAAAAACTGTATTGATAATATATGCCTGTCCAGGGGACTTGAAAGCGCCATCTGGACAGGCTATAATAACAACAAGAAATAGGGAAAAAACTCATTGATAATATATGCCCCCCTATGGCCTTTAGGCCAGGGAAAAATAATAAAAATATTCTCTCTCGGATAGGGAGAAAGTCGGAGGGGAAAATGGGGGTGAGCGACGGGGTGTGGGAATGTGGCAAACCTAAAAGGTTTTCCATCATTTCCATGCCCCAGAGCGAGGGGGAAAAGGGGGAGGTGACTTTCTCTTTAAGGCCCCGAAGGGGCCGCTCTTTGGCTCCCCCTTTTCCCCCTGTGGGTTTGCAGAATGTATGAAAAGAGGTGTAAGGAATGGTGGATCAGCAAGAGGCTTTGGAACGGCAGAGAGAGCTTTATCAGGAAAAGAATGAGCATTTGGAAAGGTTTTTGGAGCCGGTGGCGCCGTATGAGTTTTATCGGGAGATATTCCCGGAGGGTTCTTTCGAGAGGAAGGGACATTTTGAGGACAGGAAGGGAAACGGGATTGCGGTGACGGTTCAGAAAGTTGAGGTTGATAAGGCGACCGGGATCGCCCTGCAGATCGAGGGGGATGGTAAGGCGAAACGGTGTACTATCACTGACGAGCTGGACGAACTGCGGGAGCTACAAGACACTGATTTTACGATTATGTCCCCGATTTCCTATTTTGGTCTGCGGCGGTGCGGTAAAAATGCCAGGTATCTTTATGCTTTGGTGTTTGATCTGGACGGGGTAGGTATGCCGCAGCTTCGGGACACGCTGCACCAGATGAACAAGGATATTCTGCCCCAGGCAACCTTTGTTGTAAACAGCGGGACGGGGCTTCACCTATATTATGTGTTGAAAGAGCCAGTGCCTATGTATCCGCACAACCAGAAATGCTTGAAGGAGCTGAAATATTCCCTTACTCGGCAGATTTGGAACCGATATACCTCCACGATAAAAGAACCGCAAATGCAGGGCATTTTGCAGGGCTTTCGGGTGGTCGGCTCCGGCTCGAAGCTGGGACGGGAGTACCCTGTGAGGGCGTTCCGGCTTGGCGGGCCGGTGGAACTGGCGCAGCTGCTCGATTATATTCCGGACAGCAACGGGGAGAGGCAGCGGCTTGAGGGGCTTATGAGAAAGAGCCGCCTGTCGCTGGATGAAGCAAAGGAGAAGTACCCAGATTGGTATGAACGGAGGATCATCAAGAAGGAACGGCGGGGTCGTTGGACGGTCAAGCGTGACCTTTACGACTGGTGGCTGCACCGGATTGCTGACGAAATTCGGGTAGGCCATCGTTTTTATGGCATTATGACGCTGGCGATTTATGCGAAAAAATGTGGGATTGACGAAGACGAGCTGCGCCGGGACGCTTTTGCGCTGCTCCAGCCCTATGATGATATGAGCGTGGAGGACATAAACCGCTTCACGAAAGATGATGTGGTGTGTGCCCTGGAGATGTTCAATGAGGACTATGTGACATTCCCCAGGGACGATATAGCGAAGCTCTCTGGTCTTACTATGCCTGTCAATAAGCGGAATTGGCGTAAGCAGGAAGAGCATATTCAAGTGATGAACACAATGAAAGCATTAAAAAAACAGTTAGGAGAGATTGTCAATGAGGGTCGACCTAAAGGCAGCGGAACAGCTCAGGTACGGGTTTATGAGTGGCGGCAGCAGCACCCGGAAGGCCGTAAGGCCGACTGCCACCGAGAAACTGGCCTTGATCCGAAAACTATCCGCAAATGGTGGGATTGTCCACCGCCAGCGGTGCGCTTTGAAGATGGGCATATAACGGTGCGGGTGTCCCCTTCGCAGGAGTTGAGCGATTGGCTCCTGGACGCACTGCACAATGAGGGTCAGGAATAAGGCCCAGAAAGGCCCTTGTTACGCTTTAGAAGTCGTTTTCAGCCCTCCGAGGGTAAATATACCGGCTCCCTCGCTACTGCGCCCGTAAAGCCGCATAAATCAAGGCTTTTTTGCCCCCTAAATGCGTACATACTGGGATAGAACTTTAGAGCGTCGAGGACAGGGAGATTGTATTGACATTGTAAACAAAAAGCTATACAATGAATATGATAAAACGGGTTATAATAAAAGCGGAAGGAGTTGCTATTATGGCGAATACAAGTATCAATATCCGTATGGATGCAGATTTGAAGCGGCAGTTTGAGGCGTTCTGTGCTGATATGGGAATGACGATGACAACGGCGTTCAATGTTTTTGCGCGTAAGGCTGTGAGGGAGTATAGAATACCCTTTGAAATCAGCGGCGATGTGCCGAACGCGGAAACCGTCGAAGCAATCAAGGAAGTAAAGAGAATGAAAGCCGATCCGAGCCTCGGCAAGACCTATTCCAATGTCGATCAGATGATGGAGGAGCTGCTTGCCGATGTATAACATAAGACCAACCACAAAATTTCAGAAGGATTTGAAGCGTGTGAAAAAGCGCGGCTTTGATATTTCTTTGCTGACCGATATTATTAAAAAGCTGGCGGCGGGGGAGCCGCTGCCAGAGAAGAACAGGGATCACCAACTTTCTGGGGACTATGCGGGGTGTCGTGAGTGCCACATTACGCCGGATTGGTTGCTGATCTACGAAGTGGACGGGGACGAGCTGATTTTATATCTCACCCGGACGGGATCGCATAGCGACTTATTTTAGGGGAAGGAGGAAAGGCCTATGAGTTGGGATAAAGAGAGGATCGCGCAGATACAACTTCCCGATCCGGCAGACGATGATCCGCACCCTCGGTTGCTCCTGGAAGGACGTGGCATACACGCAGGAGAGGGATTTACCGCATTGTTTCCAGATGGCTGGCACGAGATTACCCTTGAAGTGGCCTGGGAGCCAACAGGCCCCGGCTGCTGGTACATATCCACGCCTGGATTTGAGGGTGTGTGTCCCGTGGGCCTGTTCGTGAAAGTATGAAAACGATCCGGCAGATAGCCGACGAGATAGGGGTATCAAAGACAGCAGTAAATAAACAAATCGCAAACCTGGGTTTGCGATCAGGTTTGCGAAAAAACGGAAACCAGTTTGCGATTGATGAACACCAGGAAGCCTTGATAAAAGAGGCTTTTTCTGAAAAATCGCAAACCGAAATCGAAAACCAAACGCAAACTAAAACGCAAACCGAAAACCACGAAGTTTCCGATTTGGTTTGCGTTTTACAGGCCACCATCGACACACTGCAAGGGCAGCTTGAAGTAAAAGATAGGCAGATTGAAAAGCTGACGGAGGCTCTGGTTGCCGCCCAGCAGACAGCAGCGGCGGCCCAGGCCCTTCACGCGGGGACAATCCAGCAGCAGCTTCTTACCGGGGAGGCCGGAGCGGATCAGCAGGGCCAGGAGCCGGAGCAAAAGCGCGGGTGGTTTAGTAAACTGTTTGGAAAGTAGAAAGCAACTTAAAGTTGCTCAATAATTGGTGGTAGCAACCGAGAAGTTATTGCTAAAATGATGATCAGAAAGGAGGAACAAATATGAGTATAGCGGCACTAATGCTGGTTATTTCTTTGATCATCTATGCAGGTCTTTTCGGGCTATTTATCTATCTGGTTATCTTGATTATTCGAGCTTTGAAGAAATATATTAGGTCTAAAGATGTAAGAGCTGAAAAAAGCGTCCTTAAGCAAAATTTAGGTGAAGTATTGAAAGACTTGCGGACTAAAAATAAGATGACCCAAGAATTTGTAGCAGAAACAATAGGGGTTAGTCGGCAAGCAGTATCTAAGTGGGAAAGCGGAGAATGTGATCCGAGTACCTCTAATTTGATTGCGCTGGCAAAGTTGTACGGAACGACGGTTGAGGAAATTTTGCAGAGCATAAAGCAGTAATTTGACAGTGTGGCCGAAGTCCCAGCCGGAGCCGCCCGAAAGCAGCGGGAAACCGTAGCGGTTGGCAGCTCCGGCAATCCCCCGCGGGAGCGCGCAAAAGCACTTTCATACTGCCGGCCCAGAAGGGGCGGCGGTGTGAAAGTGCTTTTGCGTTACTTTCTCACAAGAAAGTAACAAAGAGGTTGTGGCCTGCGGCCTGGTATGGTAAAATAGGAGTAGAAGGATATAGGCTTTTTGCAGGAAAGGGACGGGTGATTTTATAGGCACAACTATTTCGGGAATGACGGGCCGGGGAAGTATCCGGCATAACAACAGGAGCTTTTCGGCGGCGAATGTAGATCGAAGCAGGTCGTGGCAGAATGTTACCTTTTGCAACGAGGATTTGAAAAAGGTGTACCACGAGCTTTTCGATGAAGCCCTGGCCGCCTACAATGCCAAAAAGAAAAAGACCAGGGACAAGATACCAGATTATTATGAGCATATCCGGCAGAGCAAACAGGAGAAGCTATTTCACGAGGCTATCTTTCAGATTGGCAACTTGACGGACTGCGGGTGCGGCTCCCCTGGAGGGGAACGGGCGGCGGCAGCTCTCAAAGAATTTGCAGAGTCCTTCCAGGAGCGCAACCCTCATCTGCGGGTGTTCAATATGGTGCTGCACATGGACGAGGCCACGCCCCACCTCCATGTGGACTTCGTGCCTGTGGCAACGGAGCAGAGCCGGGGCCTCTCAACGCGGGTATCAATGAAACAGGCGTTAAAGCAGCAGGGATTTGAAGGGCTGGGCCGAAAGCAGACAGAATGGAAAGCCTGGATGGAACGGGAGAAAGAAGCCCTAACGGAAATCGCCCAGGCGCACGAGTTTGAGATTATCAGCTTGGGCGGTGGCCGCCCTCATATGGAGTTGCCAGAGTACAGAGCAGCGGCCCAGCGGCTTGAAGCTGTCCAGGAACAGGTGATAGCGGCAGAGCAGGAGATCGCGGCCCTGGAAAAGCAGAGAAAGGCCCTGCAAGGGAATGTGAAGCTGCTGAAAGCGGTGGAGAAGGTCAAGCCCGATCTGGACGCGATACAGCCGGAAAAGACGCTGACAGGGGCCGTCAAGGGTGTGACGGTGGAGCAGGTGAAGGAGCTGAAGGCGGCGGTGATCCGGGGCGCGGCGGCAGAGCAGAAGGTGCGGGAGCTGAAGGTGGAAAACCAACAGCTTCAGCAGAAAATCCCCTCGGTGAAAGAAAAGCTGAAGGAGGCCCAGGAGCGGCAGCGGCTTGAAAATGAAAACCGGCAGCTCAAAGTGCAGGTCGAATACCTGGAAGAAGATTTGAGCTGGGAGCGTGGGATTTCGGCGCAGCTTCGGGAAGGGATCGGTGCGGTGCTGGATTTCCTGGATCGGCACTTGCCGGAGCAGTTCCGGCCCCTGGTCGAAAAGGCGTGGGAGCTGCTACCTGTGCCAGAGGTGCAGCAGCCGGAAAGAGAGCAGGAACGGGGCCGCACCTGGGGCGGTATGGAGCTGTAAAAGAAGCCTGTCCGGGGGACTTGAAAGAGCCGCCCGAACAGGCTATAATAACAGTGAAAAATAGGGAAAAATGTATTGATAATATATGCCCCCCTATGGCCTTTAGGCCAGGATAAATAATAAAAATATTCTCTCTCGGATAGGGAGAAAGTCGGAGGGGGATTAGGGGGTGAGCGGCGGGGTGTGGGAATGTGGTAAACCTGAAAGGTTTTCCATCATTTCCATGCCCCAGAGCGAGGGGGAAAAGGGGGAGGTGACTTTCTCTTTAAGGCCCCGAAGGGGCCGCTCTTTGGCTCCCCCTTTTCCCCCTTTCCGCCCGCAGGCGTTTTTTCTTTTTGCTTCTTTTTCTTTTGGAGGTGCTTTGTATGGGTCGGCAGAAAAAAGAGCCTAAACCGGAGAATAGTAAGACAGTTAGTCAGTGGGGCCGGTTGGGTCGTATTCCCATAGATCCCTTAAAAACGCGGTATATTTGGGATAATTACTATGGGGTGCCGCAATCGGTGTACTATCTTGAGGATAATACAAGAGAAATGACTGATGATGAGAGGGCTGATTTCCAGGCAGATAGGAAGGCCTATAGGTTACGATATATGAAGTTTATTACGGAGGAGCTGGAGCGGCGGAGAAGAGGTGAGAAGGATGGTGGATCAGCAGGCGGCTTTGGATCGGTTGAGGGAACTTTATCGGAAAAAAAATGAGCACTTGGAGAAGTTTTTGGAGCCGGTGGAGCCATATGAATTTTATCGTGAGATTTTTCCGGAAGGATCTTTCGAGAGAAAGGGCCATTTTGAGGACAGGAAGGGAAACGGGATTGCGGTGACGGTGCCGAAAGGTGAGGTTGACAAGGCAACCGGGATCGCTCTGCAAATAGAGGAAGATGGTAAGACGAAACGGTGTACCATTACTGATGAGCTGGATGAGCTGCGGGAGCTGCAAGATACTGATTTTACGATTATGTCTCCAATCTCTTATTTTGGGTTGCGTCGGTGCGGCAAGAACGCCCGGTATCTCTATGCCCTGGTGTTTGACCTGGACGGGGTAGGTATGCCCCAGCTCCGGGACACGCTGCACCAGATGAACAAGGATATTCTGCCCCAGGCAACCTTTGTTGTAAACAGCGGGACAGGTCTTCACCTGTATTATGTGCTGAAAGAGCCGGTGCCTATGTACCCGCACAACCAGAAATGCTTGAAAGAGCTGAAATATTCCCTTACTCGGCAGATTTGGAATAAGTTTACCTCTACCATCAAGGAACCGCAAATGCAAGGTATTTTGCAGGGTTTTCGGGTGGTCGGCTCCGGCTCGAAGCTGGGACGGGAGTACCCTGTGAGGGCGTTCCGATTCGGTGGTCCGGTGGAGCTGGCGCGGCTGCTTGACTATATCCCGGACAGCAACGGGGAGCAGCAGCGGCTTGAGGGGCTTATGAAAAAGAGCCGCCTGTCGCTGGCCGAGGCGAAGGAGAAGTACCCGGATTGGTATGAGCGGCGGATTGTCAAGAAGGAGCGGCGGGGCCGCTGGACGGTCAAGCGTGACCTTTACGACTGGTGGCTGCACCGGATTTCCGATGAAATTCGGGTGGGCCATCGTTTCTATGGCATTATGACGCTGGCGATTTATGCGAAAAAATGCGGGATAGACGAGGACGAGCTGCGCCGGGACGCTTTTGCGCTGCTCCGGCCCTACGATGATATGAGTGTGGAGGATATAAACCGCTTTACAAAAGATGATGTGGTGTGCGCCCTGGAAATGTTTAACGAGGACTATGTGACATTCCCCAGGGACGATATAGCGAAACTCTCCGGCCTGACTATGCCTGTCAATAAGCGGAATTGGCGCAAACAGGAGGACCATTTGAGAAGGGCCAGAGCGGTACAGCTTGTAGATTATCCAAATTATGAGTGGGCTGGTAGACCGACAGCCCAGGCGCGGGTTTATGAGTGGCGGCAGGAACACCCGGAGGGCCGCAAGGCCGACTGCCACCGGGAAACTGGCCTTGATCCGAAAACCGTCCGCAAGTGGTGGGATTGTCCGCCGTCAGCGGTGCGCTTTGAAAATGGACATATAACGGTGCGAGTGTCCCCTTCCCAGGAGTTGAGCGATTGGCTCCTGGACGCGCTGCACGATGGGGTTCAGGAATAAGGCTCAGAAAGGCCCCTGTCACGCTTTAGAAGCCGTTTTTAACCCTCCGAGGGAAATAACCGGCCCCCTCTCTACCGCGTCCGGAAAGCCGCATAAATCAAGGCTTTTTTACCTCTAAATGTCCATATAGTCAGGAAAATAGATTGCGAAAAAACGCCTTGATATTTTAGCATAATTACGCTAAAATAATAATATGGAGGTTGATGTTATGAATATGATTAGACCTGTTTCTGATTTGAGAAATAATTTTGCGGACATATCAAAGACTGTGCATGAAACCGCTCAACCTGTTTTTTTGACAAAGAATGGCTATGGTGATATGGTTGTTCTGAGCATGGAGGCATTTGAAAACCTGCAATTTGAGAGCGAGGTATATTTCAAGCTGCAAGAGGCCGAGAGAGAGGCAGAGCTGACGGAGAAACGCTATTCTTCCAAAGATGTGCTGAAAGCGATGAAAGCTGCTATTGGAGGGGAACAGGTTGTATAAATTAGAGTATCTGCCTGTTGCCCGGAAAGATATGCTTGAAATCGTGCGGTATATCAGCCGGGAACTGCAAAACCCGGACGCAGCGGATCGCTTGGCGGTGGAGCTGATCGATGCAGTGGAAGGTGTGTTGCACTTTCCGTATGCAACCCCGGCTTACCAGCCGATCCGTCCCTTGAAGCACGAATACAGAAAAATTTTGGTGCAAAATTATCTGATGTTTTATTGGGTAGATGAAGAAAAAAAGCTGGTGACAGTGGCTCGTGTAGTGTATGCGAAACGGGACTATGGTCGGTTGTTGGAGTGATGGAGATGGGGCAGTTGGTTGAAGTTACGCTGGAGATCGATGCAGAGCTGAAAGAGCAGGCGGAAAAAGTTTTAGCGGAAAATGGTCTGACTTTGGAAGAAGCAACGATTTTGTTTTTTGAAGAGACTGTCCGCTTGGAAAAACTCCCTTTTGAGCTTGACGAGGCTCTGAAACAATACATAAAAGAGCAACCGGACACACCCGCCAGTGATCGTGCTGGGAGTGTGAGACTATGAAAACGATCCGGCAGATAGCCGACGAGATAGGGGTATCAAAGCAGGCTGTTTTCAAAAAAATTAAGCATGAACCACTGTCAACCAGTTTACAGGGGTTGACGGCAACAGTTGACGGTAGGTTGATGGTAGAGGTTGACGGTGAAAAGCTGATAAAACAGGCATTTTCTGAGATTATACCGTCAACCAAAAATGAAGAAAAAACGGCGGAGGTTGATGGTGTGGTTTCTGTTTTACAGGCCACTATCGACACGCTGCAAGGGCAACTTGAAGTGAAAGACCGGCAGCTCGAGCAGCAGGTCCAAGCCATTACCAGGCTCACTGACGCGCTGGCCGCAGCGCAGCAGACAGCGGCAGCGGCCCAGGCTCTTCACGCAGGAACACTCCAACAGCAGTTTCTAACTGGTGTTGTTGAAGAGAGTCAAAAGAACCAAGAACAGGGAAAAAAACATGGTTGGGTGAGAAAAATTTTTTTATGGAATTAAAAGTAAAAGCAGTAGTTAAAGAAAAATCCATCTATCTATAGTTTTTGAGAGATTCACATACAATCTTTTTAAATGAGTGGCGGAGAAAACAGATGACTAACAAAAATAAATTTCAAAAATTTGCATTAGTGTTGTATATAATTTTTGTGATAATTCTTTTTGTTCTGTTCTCTTCTGTTTTAATAAAAACAGCGCAAAGAGGAGATTCTTTGTCAAGTACTGGAGATTTTTCGAGAGATGGTGTAATGGATTATGAGACTACAGAGCAAAATGACACTTCTGAACAAGATACTGAAGGTAGCTACGAATTAATTCAAGGAGTAAATGGACAATATGAATACCGTTGTACAAAAATTTGTTCTGAAGAATGCGGCAGGGCTTGCGATACATGTTTGATGAATGGAAAATCTTCCAAGCGCAGTCCAAAGTGTTGTTTTGATTATAGTGCATCAAAACCGATTGGCTGGGTTGGATGCCCCGATTGTGGCGATATTTCCCATCCAGCTTGGTATGATTGGTACAGGAGAGCATTAGGTTTAAAGTAGTCGTTTGTAGGGAGTAGACTACTGTGTCCTATCGGCTTCTTTAGCTCCCGGCAGGGCGCAAAAGCACTTTCATACTGCCGGCCCAGAAGGGGCGGCGGTGTGAAAGTGCTTTTGCGTTACTTTCTCACAAGAAAGTAACAAAGAGGTTGTGGCCTTCGGCCTGGTATGGTAAAATAGGAGTAGTAGGATATAGGCTTTTTGCAGGAAAGGGACGGGTGATTTTATAGGCACAACCATTTCGGGAATGACGGGCCGGGGAAGTATCCGGCACAACAACAGGAGCTTTTCAGCGGCGAATGTAGACCGAAGCAGGTCGGGGCAGAATGTCACCTTTTGCAACGAGGATTTGAAAAAGGTGTACCACGAACTTTTCGATGAAGCCTTGGCCGCCTACAATGCCAAAAAGAAAAAGACCAGGGACAAGATACCAGACTACTATGAGCATATCCGGCAGAGCAAGCAGGAGAAGCTATTTCACGAGGCTGTCTTTCAGATCGGCAACTTGACGGACTGCGGGTGCGGCTCCCCTGAAGGGGAAAGGGCGGCGGCAGCTCTCAAAGAGTTTGCAGCGTCCTTCCAGGAGCGCAACCCTCATCTGCGGGTGTTCAATATGGTGCTGCATATGGACGAGGCCACGCCCCACCTCCATGTGGACTTCGTGCCTGTGGCAACGGAGCAGAGCCGGGGCCTCTCAACGCGGGTATCAATGAAACAGGCGTTAAAGCAGCAGGGGTTTGAAGGGCTGGGACGGAAGCAGACGGAATGGAAAGCCTGGATGGAACGGGAGAAAGAAGCTCTAATGGAAATCGCCCAGGCGCACGAGTTTGAGATTATCAGCTTGGGCGGTGGCCGCGAGCGTATGGAGCTGCCAGAGTACCGGGCAGCGGCCCAGCGGCTTGAAGCTGTCCAGGAACAAGTGATAGCAGCAGAACAGGAGATTGCGACCCTTGAAAAGCAGAGAAAGGCCCTGCAAGGGAATGTGAAGCTGCTGAAAGCGGTGGAGAAGGTCAAGCCCGATCTGGACGCGATACAGCCGGAAAAGACGCTGACAGGGGCCGTCAAGGGTGTGACGGTGG
>ENA-OQMY01000420-OQMY01000420.1-human-gut-metagenome-genome-assembly--contig:-NODE-420-length-11836-cov-2.814502_pt1 | contig 11836 bp, 15 predicted proteins | sample MGYA00242623_ERZ504868 | MGnify/ENA primary metagenome ERZ504868 (study PRJEB26092, sample SAMD00036386) | human gut metagenome | host: Homo sapiens | study: EMG produced TPA metagenomics assembly of...
TTTGTGCGCCAGTCGCTTCGTGAAGGCGGCATTCCCTTTGAAGTAAGGCTGGAACAGCCGAACAAAGAAACGGTTGCTGCCATGCTGGAAGCGGAAAGGATTGCAAAAGACCCGTCTGTAAAGGGCTTCAATGATCTTGACGAGTTGTTTGCTGACCTGAAAAGATGAAAGAAACCAAATATACCGTCAAGTACACGACCAGTTTCAAAAAAGACTACAAAAGAGCCATCAAGCGTGGCTTGAAGATCGAGCTGCTGGAGGAAGTCGTAGCAATGCTGGCAATGGGCGAACCGCTGCCAGATAAGAACCGCGACCATGACCTGTCCGGCGATTGGGCAGGTCATCGGGAATGTCATATTCTCCCGGACTGGCTGCTTGTCTACCGCATAGAGGATGATGTTCTGGTGCTGACGCTGGCCCGCACCGGTACACACAGCGACTTGTTCGGCAAATAAACATTCTGCCGCCGTATGGGGAAACCTGTACGGCGGTTTTTCTGTATGCAAAAGGGTGTCGTGAAACGCGACGACCTTGATAGTGGTACGCCAAAACGCGGTAGCCCTTACCGCTTCGATAAAAGGAATCAATATGCGACACTATTGCAATCGAGGTAATATTGACATAGAATTCCATGTATTATAGAATGGTATCTGTAAAAAGAAGGCATGAAGAAAGCAGCTTTAAACGGGCTGCTTTTTTTGTGTCTTCTTTTGTCTTTCCTGAGTACCAGAGGAAAAGCAGTTTTCTGGATGGAGCAGAGAAGACAAAAATAAATAAGAACAGGAGGAAGTATATGGAGGATACAAAAAAACAGTTTTGGCGGGAAACGGGGAAAAAGATGTTCCGCGTGCAGTCTACGATGGTGTTTTGACAATCGATGTAGACGCGCAGGTTGAAAGCATGGAGGAACAGGAAGAAGCCAGATGGCATCAGCTTTTGAATGCACATCGTACCAGAAAGATCCTGACGGGCCAGTTCGGGGGCATTGAAAAACTGGAGAGTGGATGGATGGTTGCTGTTACATACTTTAATGGTTTCCGGATCATTATCCCAATGAATGAAATGATGATCAACCTTCAGGGCGACGGGCGTGAAAATGCGGATACCTTAAACCGTCAGGTCCGTATCGCAAACAATATGCTCGGCTGTGACATTGATTTCATCATCAAAGATCTGGATAACAAGAGCCGGAGCGTTGTAGCATCCAGAAAAGATGCAATGCTTAAAAAGAGACAGACTTTTTATATCGGAGAAGATACAGAAAAACCAATGCTCTATGAAGGCAGAATCGTAGAAGCAAGGGTGATCGCAGTAGCTCCCAAAGCAGTCCGCCTGGAAGTCTTTGGTGTAGAAGTATCTGTCCGGGCCAGAGACATGGCCTGGGAGTGGATGGTAGATGCCGGAGAAAAATTCCAGGTAGGTGATCTGGTGCTGGTCATGGTCAATAAGGTGGAAGCAAGCTCTGTTGACCAGATCATTATAGAAGTGGATGCAAAGAGTCCGACAGCCAATATCAATAAAGATAACCTCCGGAAATGCCATAAACAGGGAAAATATACAGGGATTATTACGGAAGTCTATAAGGGAACCTATTTTATCCGCCTTGATATCGGAGTCAATGCCGTGGCACATTCCTGCAATATGTCCGCACTTCCGGGAAAGAAAGATAAGATCGGATTTGTGGTGACCCGCATCAACGACAACTATGAAGTGGCAGAAGGTATTATCACAAGGCTTATCAAAAGAGCTTCCTGAAAATGTTTTTATGATTTTTCAAAGAATTCTGTTGACACAGAAAAAGGGAATTCTTTAACATCGGAGATAAAGATGGAAAGGAGTGACGTCAGATGGCAAAAAAGAGAAAAAACAGATGCGGGAAACCTTGTACTGTCCATATTGCAAAAGACCCGGGGTACTTAGGCCGGCAGCCTATGTCTATGGGGATAACAACCTGGATCCGGAGAAATACCTGTATGTATGCAGCGGCTATCCTTCCTGTGATTCATACATTGGGGCACACAAAAAAAGTATGCGTCCCATGGGAACCATGGCTGACAGCAATCTGCGTAATAAGCGGATCGAAGCACACAGAGCTTTGGATGCAATCTGGAAAAATGGTTATATGACCAAACACAGCACATATATCTGGCTTCAGAACCGTTTGAATCTCCGGGAAAAGGACACACATATCGGGAAATTTTCTTATTACCTGTGTGAACAGACCATCCGGGAATGTACAGACTATATAAAAAGCCGAGAGGAAAAAAAGAAATCCCCGGATAAAATAAGCGTGGCATGACGGAAAGGATGGATGCCCTTGAGACTACAGGCGACAGAAGATGATGTATATCATCTGATGGACCTTAAAGAACAGTATTTTATTATGACAGCAATATGCAGTGTGGCAGAGGGAATCAGCGCATACTTTTTCATATACCAGAAAAGATGCTGGGATCTTGCATATTTGTGTACTGCACTGGCGCTTGCGATAATCCTGCTTCTTCGTCAGGCCATAAAAATCAGCCGGAGGATCATGGAGGCAGAAAACTGTTATATGGCACTTGAAGAGGACAGCCTGGCAGTCTGCCAGCCGGTAAAAAAACGGAAAATATGAGTCCTGCAGGATCTTTTTACGATGAGATGGATAAGATCGTAGAAGGAACCAGACGGGGAGTTCCGGAATTTTATATCGTGATCCGAAAAGAAGGGAAAGAACAGAAAAGCTTTTTCCTTTTGGATGAAGAAGAACAGGAACGGGATGTTTTCTGTGTACGATCCTTTGGCTTTGACAATCAGGGATTCATGGAGTTTTATCGGAAACTCAGGTGGATCGTACCGGGAAGAACAAGGATTATCGGGACCAAAACACAGGAAGTATGGAAACTGCGACGGCCGAATATCGGAATCTGTACGGCAGCAGGCATGCTTTTGGGGTATGTACTTCCAAAACTCCTGGAAATGATGATGTATGGGTAACAAGTTATGAAAGAAAACAGATCAGAAGCAGAGATTAGAAAGAGTGAAAATGATAAGGAGGAAATGTCATGAGATGGTATACAGCAATCGGAATGAAAAAAGATGATGCAGATGGAAGGTTTTGTGTCTGGGTAGATGGGGAAGAAAAAGTACTTACAGAAATGGAAACTATTTTGTGGGCTGCGCTCACCTGGTCTTTCTGTGAAGAGGATAAGGTCCATTCCCAGATGCATCGTCTTCTTGTATTTAGCCTTGGAGAAAAACAGGCACAGGAATGGGCGGACAAAGAGGATTTTCAGTTTTGCCTGAACCGTCTGGTAAAGCGGGGCCTGGTTGTGCTGACAGAAGGATGTACCAGAGAGGAAGCTGTATACAGCATTATCAGCCGGTCAGTCATGTCTCCCATGGCCTTTTCACGGACAGAACGCATGAAGCATTTTATGGAAGCCCTTTCCATGGGAAAAGGACTGAAGTTTTCACTGAGAGCTTTTAAAAAGCCGCTGCTTACAGAAGAGGAATACCAGCTACTTTCCTATCTTCAAAGAGAAGGGGATGTTTCCTGCCACCTGAAATGTTTAAAAGAAGAGGCAAAAAGCAGGGAACCCAATTTAGCAGATTCCCGCCAGGAACAGATACAACGGGAATTTATAAGCCGCGTAGCGCAGCTTTACTATAAGAAACAGCTTGTGATCGACAACATAAGAAGGGAGGACTGCCTTGAAGCAAACGGAACATCCGTATTGGCACAGGCTGTATAGATGCTTGGAAGATTTTGGAACACGTTATCAGAATATACCGGATTTTTTTAAGGACAGGATCCAGCGATATGGTATCCTGTCTCTTTTTATCCTGCTTTTCGGATCATTTATGGGAACATGGATGAAAGATAAAACTTTTATTTTCTGGTCTTTCCTGCTTGGGATTATCGGGTTTATAAGAACATATCTTATTTTCCGCACCGCGGATAAAAAGACCTATGAAATCGTGGAAGGGCTGGTAACCGGGATAGACGGGAAAAATCCCTTTGCAAGATTACGGAAGATCCGGGTAAGTGATCCGGCCGGACGGCAGAGTGAACTTTTGCTGGATAAAAACGTAAAAGTTTTGGAGGGAAAACGTTACCGGTTTTATTTTGGCATAAATGAAAAGAAGCTGGTAGGAATCCGCCGGGTGGATGCAGCACTCAATAACGGGACTTTTTTGGGAAACGAAGAAATATAAGAGGAAGAGATCCATTTTATAGCAGGGAGGGGAGCACCAGGCATGGTTCGATTCCATGCTGCCCTGTTTCCGCAAAAGACTATTGCGGGAAATACAGCAAAGGAGAGAAGGATATGTCAGAAACACTACAGGGAACCGTGAAATGGTTCAGCGCACAGAAAGGATACGGTTTTTATCACCGGTGAAGACGGGATTGATTATTTCGCCCACTTTTTCGGAGATCCAGATGGATGGATACCGGAAATTAAGCGGTGGCCAGACCGGTCCTTTTTGAAGCAGGGACGGATGCCAACGGGCGAAGCCTTGCCAAAAATATTTCCCCGGCGGATCCAAACGCTGAGTAAGACGTTTTCATAGTGCATGTACAGATTACCTATTCCCCTCAGATACATGCACTTATGCAGACGGATGAAAAGGGCAGGCGGTATCATGCCGCCTGTCACAACATGTAGCAGAATAATAAAGATAACTCACACAATAACACAATATATAGTTAAAATTAATTGACAACCACAAAATGTTGTGGTAGTCTTTAAATGAAAAATAATTTAACAGTCTATAAAAGACTGTGGTTATTCTTTAGTTCCGGACATTCCGGAAGAAACACTTTGGGGCGGTCTTGCCCTTAATGAGAAAAAATGGATATGCAAAATATAAGGAAGATGCAAGAAGGAAAGAAGATTCTTTTTGTGTCTTTTTTTATTGCATAAAAAGCAGAAAGGAGGAGCACGAATGAAACTGTCAGTTAAGAAAACTGCAAAAAGAAATACCTTAAGAACATCAAAAAAAGAAAACACATTGTAAAATCAGGAGGGTCGATTATGGAGACAATTAAATGGGAAAACGCAAATGCACTGGAAATTGGAATGCTTATGGAGATGGCAGAAGACGGCTATGTATTTTGCATCGAAGATGGAAAGATACAGGCTGTTGAAGTCCGGATTTTCAGCTAGCGTGGAAAGGCGGACATTATGTATTATAAAGATGACTTTTATAAGGAGTTCCGGACAGAAAAGGAACTGTGCGAGTATCTGGAAGAGATAGACAGCCGGGCAGAATGGATCCGGATCACCAGTAAGAAATTAAAGGTGGCAGCTGCAGGAGAGGAAACCTGTACAGAGGTTCCGGGCATTTCCCTGGAAGCACTGGAAAAAGATACCTTATCTCATTCCAGGCTGGTTCTTATCCTGCCCGAGAGGATCTGTTATATAGGAAATTCAGCAATCAAATCGTTGAAAGGACGGGCCAGGATTGATGGCAAAGCCCTGGCAGATGTCGATAAGAAAACACTGGCAGAGATCTTGAATAAATGCCTGAAGGTTGCAAGAGGAAGAGCACTGATCCGTTTCTGTGAAGGAAAAATAAGGGCAGTCCTGTCTGGTGATGAAAAAGATTATGCCATCATATCCATGCCGGATATGTACATGGTTACCTCGGCATATATCCATGGGGACTATGAGAAGGCAACGTTTTTAAACGGCTATGCAGATCATTATTCTGTTACGGCGTCCTGGCAGCTGGAAGATACGAAACTTACAGATGTTTATAAGGAACTGATGCAGAATTATGGAAGAAAGACCGATAAGGACATAAAAGCAGTTGTACGGATCACTACGTCAGACGTTGGTGTGTCCGGAGCGAATATTTTTTATTCCCTGCAGGAGCCGACAAGAAATGTGATCCTTGGCAATGCCCTGAAGGTTACGCACAAAAACTGTAAAGGAATGGAAGATTTCACGGAAAACATAGAGTCGATCTTCGATTACTACCGGGAAGTCTTAAAAGGGGTCATGCGGCTGTGTGATATCTGGATCGAGCATCCGGCAAATGCCATGGCAGGGATCATGAAGCAGGCGGGATTTGGAAAAAAACTGCTTGCAGAAACCGTGGAGCAGTTTAAGGCTACTACTGGGGATGAGCCATGCAGCGCATACGAGATCTACTGCGGGATCTGTGAATCCATTACCATTGCAAGGCAGGAAAAGACGAATGAGAGAGGACTTTTAGCTCTGGAAGAAAAAATTGCCGGCTGTGTGTCAAAACGCTGGCATGAATATGATATTCCTGGCACTGTAAAATACTAACAGGATTTAAAAGAATGGAGACAGCATGGACTGTCGTTTTTTTGATGGGAGGAAAACATGAAGGTTACGAATGGAAAAGATGTGGCAAGGCTGCTGGTAGATGAATACTTGAACTGCCATCCCACCGGACACAAAAAATTTATGGAGTCCATGGCAAAAGAGCAGCAGGAAATAAAAGACAATTACACTTATCTTGGGTTTGCCTGGCTAAAAGGTCTTTCGGAAGTTGGGTATTACGATCTTCGAAACGAAGCATCGAAACTGATGGCCGATGATCTGTGTCTGCATGTAAAGGAACAGCCAGAGAGGGTGCGCCTGGTGTATGACGGCGCAGAGGAAATGGAGATCGATCAGTCAGACGAAGAACAGATGGCAAAAATGTTTACCTGCTACCTGCTTGCAGGAAGTATGGACGGATATGGGGAATTTGTGGATTATGCCCTTGATACCCACCGGACACTGCAGCAGAACCTGACACGGTTTTTCGTGGAATGGTTTGCAAAGGCAGAAAAAGGCTCTGCATTTTTAAAACAGGCAAAGATGGTGTATTCCAGGTATTCCCTGCCATATATCTAAATTACGGAGGTATGTGATGGATAGAAAACTTCCGGACTGGTTAAAAGAGAGCAGGGAGGCAGAAAAACTGATCGCATGGCTGAAATCGCCGGATTGTGAAGTAAAAGAATTTTCCGGACAGCTGTTTATAAAGGCAAGATATGGAAACTGTTTCTTTTTCTTTGACTGTTTAAAGGAAAACAGAAAAACAGACCGGAACTGGTGTGCCGTGATCCACATGCCGGAGTATTCCCTTTATGAAGCAGAAGATCTTTTTCTGAAGCCGATCGGGATACCGGATGATTTTGGTTTTCCTGTGCGTGAGGATCTGATCCCGAAACTGGAAACACAGATAAGCCGCATTGGAAAGAAACTTATCCGGGAACAATGGGATGAACTTTTGTTAAAAGGCGGGTATGCAGCTGCACAGATGATCCCGGAGATCAGCAGGGTTTATATCCAGCTAAATGCAGACCGTTTTATTAAAAAACGGAAAGCGGCCGGAGGATCTGATCTATCAGCCGCAGTTTCATTTTGCGGATATGAAGTGGGAATTTTCTGACTGGATGTTTTTGGAATATTTAAGTAACCCACAGCGGGCAGCAGAGCTTTTCGCCCAGAAGTGGCTGCTTGAAAAATTTCCGGAGATCTCAAAAAAAAGATCTGTATCGGATGTATCCGGGAAGAAATGGAAGAAATGTTAAAAAGACTGGGACAGGGCCGGAGGCAAGCCTTCCGCGTTCTGCTTAGTATAAAAAATGAAAAAATCAGGAGGAAACGAATAATATGGGTAAATACAATTACATGAATCTGAACCAGAAGATGATCAGGATTAGAAGAAAGGTGCCGAAGCTGATCCGCAAACGGTACAGTGAGGACGTTACTTATGATTTTGTAAAACTGGATGATATCTATGAATGCCTGACACCGGCCCTTAATAAATACGGGGTCGATTTTGACATCTTAAGTGAAAGACCGACACAGATGGACGAACAGGGCAATTCCGTGTTTTTTAAAGGAAATGGGAGCGCTCTGGAGATATGAGGCTGACCTGGAGCTGTGCTGGACCAATGCAGACCGTCCGGGAGACAAGGTACGGAGCTTTTTGCATGTCATTGGAACCAATGAAGCACCGGATAAAGCAAAAGGTGCGGCATGGACGTATGGCCTTAAGTATTATTTCTTAAATAAATTCAACATCATGCAGGCATCTGGAATAGACGATCCGGACATGCGTGGGACGGAAAAAGAAGAAATGCCGAAGCAGGAAGCTTCCGTAAAACCGGAAAACCGAAAAGAAACAGGAAAAGGCAGAAAGAAAGAAACTGCAGCAAAGCCGGAGCAAACGGAACCGGTCAGGGAAAAGAAAACGGACCGTAAAAACTGCGTGATGGAAATGCCATATCAGAAGATCCTGTAAAAGTGGAATATGCAGTGACGGATACAGAAGAAAACCTTCCTGGACAGATGACTTTTGGAATGGAAGAAAGTGAAAGCGGACTGGAAGAATTTTCCGATGAAGAAACCAAAGCGGAAGATCCGGTTCAGACCGAGGAAATCTCCGTAGATGAGGAAATTACTGCCGAGACGGATGCAGACGGTTTCCGTGCAGTAGAAGAAACGGATGAAGTTCCATTTGATGAAGATGATGAGATTTCTTTTGATGCAGAAGAAGAGGAAGAAACACCAGAAGAGACTGCAGAGGAAGTGTTGGAGGATATGCCTCACGAAGAGGATGCAGAGGATGAAGTGAAATGGGCAGAAAAGGTTATCTGCAATTTTGGTGTCTATGCCGGAACCCCTCTTGGGGAAATGATGCAGGATGCCAGAGGTTACCAGACGATCAAATGGCTGGTACAGCGTTACAAAGGCCAGAATCAGGAAATACAGAAAGCTGCGAAGATTCTTTTGGATCATGAAAAGGAAATGCAAAAAGCAGCCTGAAAACAGAGAAATAGTTTGAGGTGGCTCCGGGAACGGGGCCATCTTTTATGAAGAGGAGGAAGGCATGTATGCCAGAGAATCGTTTACGATCGCAGAAGTAGCAGATCTTTTGTCAATCCGAAGACTGAGTGATTCTTACCAGGACGAATTTCCGGTGGAATGTCCTTTTTGCGGGGATTTAAGAGGAAAATGCAGTTTTTGCATCCGCAAAAATGGAGAACTGAAAAATGTTTACCATTGCTATCATTGCGGGGCAGCCGGAAACATGCTGACACTGTATGCGGAACTATCCGGCATTTACGGGAGAAACCGGTATAAAGAAGCCTACCGGGAGATAAAGCAGGCACTTTCTTTTTCTGGAATGGATAAAAGACAGCAGTCCACGACACGAAATGGGTTCGCTTCCATCGTTTCTAAAAAGAAACGCATTTCCCTTACGGAAGAGGAATGGGATTACCGGGACCATGTATATAAGGAAATGCTCACTTTTCTTAAGCTTAAGGAAACACACCGGAGGAACCTTCTCCTGCGTGGGCTGACGTTAAATGAGGTCAGACAGATGGAAGAACGAGGTTTTTTAAGTACGGATGAGGAGAATTCCGTGGCCATTGCCAGAAAGCTCTTAAAAAAGGGATTTCGCCTGGATGGGGTTCCTGGATTTTTCATCAACCGGGATGGTGACTGGGAAGCTGCTTTTTATAAGAAGAATAACGGGTATCTTTGCCCGGTCCGGGATGGGAAGGAACGGATCATAGGATTCCAGATCCGGCTGGATATTCCTTTAAAAGAACGGAAGTACCTCTGGTTTACCAGCAGCGGCTTAGAAAAAGGCACATCAAGCGGCAGTCCGGCAGGAATGTTTGGGAAAATAAAGGATGGCACGGTTTACGTAACGGAAGGGATCTTAAAGGCAGAGATCGCATGGATGTGTACAGGAAATCCTTATATCGGAGTCCCTGGAGTTTCCAATCATAAAGGACTGGAAATTGTCTTGCGAAAACTGAAAGAGCAGGGGTTAAAAAGAGTTTACGAATGTTACGACATGGATAAAATGATGGAATTGTCCTGTAAGCACGATGAAAAAAGTGCGTGCCGGCAATGTGAACATGGAATTTATCTGTATCATGGAGAATGCCCCAAAAAGCGCAGAAAGCGGGACATGATCCGAAAAGGCTGTATAAAACTATATGAGATCTGTGAGGAACTGAATGTATCCTGCAAAAGAGTTACCTGGGATACCAATGCATCCGGCATTTGGATGGAACACTACAAAGGCGTGGATGACTGGATCCTTCGAAAAGAGGAAAAAGAATACAGGAAGACGGCATAAAATGTTTGGTCAGATAAAGGGAAACTGGAATTTTTTTCAGTTTCCTTTTTATCTGGCTGAAAAAGCCGGAAGAAAGGAGAAAGCGATGCAGATAAGAGACAGACCAAAAGAAAACTGCAGGGAAAAAAGCGATCATGAAAGGAGAACGTGCACTTGGGAAAAAAAACTGGAAGAAAAGATGGATGGCGGGTGCGATGGCTTTTGCTCTGTGCTGCACTACGCTCTTGCAGACGGGAGCTTCTGCAGTATCCGCCGCTGAGGTGGGAGGCGTTTCCGCACAGAGCGAGACGCAGATCGAGGTACAGACAGAAACGCAGACAGAAACGCAGACGGAGAAAAGCGAGGAGGAACTGATCGAGGAAACCGTTGCTGATCCGGAACTTGCGCTTATGGTTACCGAAGGGGAAGCCTTTGATATCCAGAATGATTTTACAGGACTGAAACTCTCTGACGGAGACCATGTGGAACTGAAAAAAGCAGCAATGGAAGACGGGACTGTATTTGATTATAACCATGCGGGGACCTATAAATGCGTATATCTTGTTACGCCCGCATCGGGGGAAGCCTATCTGGTTGCCAGAAACATTACGGTGACACCAAGGGAAGCAGAAACAGACGGATCCAATGGTGGCCAGGAACAGGAAACCGGCGATGACGAACCGGAGGCAGACCCCGTCCTCCCGACCATAAGCCCGGAAGATGCCCCGGAAACTCTGGAAGAGCCGGAAGAAACGGAGGAGCCAGAAGAAGAGGAAGCAGAAGGATTTTCCGATGAGGAAACAGAGGATGGAAGCCATCAGGTTGACATTGTACAGGGAAATGAATTCAATATTGAACTGGACCACGAGGACGGACGTTACCAGACGGGGGAGACGGTCAACTTTTCCGGTGATATCCCGCAGGGAAGCCTGATCGCAGTGGGAACAAGTCTTGTCGAAGCAAACCAGACAGAGAATACCGAAGATCTTCTGTATGCAGAAGTAAGCTACGATGAGGGAACAAATTCCTTCAGCTTTGAGATGCCGGAAGATGATGTTGCATTAAGTGTGCTATATGACCAGGCTGAGGGCGGTATTAGTACCGTGGCAGCTTCCGATGGAGACTTGTGGGATGATTCAACAGACATTGAAGCTAATACCTATTACTATTATTCAGATGGAAAACTGCATCCGTTTGATTCTGTTATGGGACAGGGCGGAAATGATTCCTATAAGTATATCCGTTACAAAGCAGGCGGAAAGACTTATACCGTCTATGCATACTGCATGCAGCACAGTAAACAGTCCCCGCCAAGTGGAACGACTTATAAAAATATGGTCGAACTGGATGAAGGCGGCGATGACCGTTATTTAAGGAAGGCCATGTTTTACGGATATGGCGGTCCCGGATGGGGCGGCACATTCAACGGCTATAATATCAAATCCATCATGGAAAAATACGGCTGTTCCTCCGAGACCCGTGCAATGCAGCATTATCTGGTCGATTATTTATATGACGGGGAATCCGGATTTGGCGGCTCCCTTTCGACAACTGCCAAAAACATGTTAAAAGAGATCAAGGCAGCCCTTTCAAAGATGCCGGATCCAACGACCATGGAGCTGACACCTGGGCTCAGTGCTTCTGCAAATGGAAACCAGAGCCCGACCTTCACATGGAAGGCAAACGCAGCTTTTGTGATCACGGTCCATCTGGAAAACGGGGTCTCCCTTGTAAATGAGACGACAGG
>ENA-OQMY01000421-OQMY01000421.1-human-gut-metagenome-genome-assembly--contig:-NODE-421-length-11815-cov-3.218344_pt1 | contig 11815 bp, 10 predicted proteins | sample MGYA00242623_ERZ504868 | MGnify/ENA primary metagenome ERZ504868 (study PRJEB26092, sample SAMD00036386) | human gut metagenome | host: Homo sapiens | study: EMG produced TPA metagenomics assembly of...
ATTTTGTCATTACGAGCGGTGGCGCCTCGGCTGGCGACTATGACTACGTGACGGCGCTGGTTCGGCGCGAGGGCGAGGTGCTGTTCGATCGCATTTCGTTGCGTCCCGGCAAAGCCATTACGTTTTGCCTGCTCGGCGGCAAGCCCTATCTGGGGCTTTCGGGCAACCCCGCGGCGGCATACGTGGGCTTTGAGATGCTCGCCCGCCCGGCGATTCGCAAGATGCGCGGCTTTGCCGAGGGTGCGCGTCCCGTGCAGCAGGCGGTTCTTACCCACGGCGTGAAGAAGCGACAGGACCGACGCTTCTATGATCGCGCCACGGTTGCGCGCGATACGCAGACGGGTGAGCTTACGGTCACCGAGGCGCACAGCCAGAACTCGGCGCTGCTCGGAACCATGCAGCGTGCGAACTGCCTGTTGCGCATCAACGAGGGTCCGTGCGATCTTGAGCCGGGCGACGTCGTGGATGTCGTCCGTGTCGATCTGCCCGAGGGCGCCGTGCTGTAGGAGGAATGCTATGGAGTTGAAGATTTCGATCGTGACGTGCTCGGATACGCGCGATCTTGCCCAGGACGAAGCAGGCGCTGTGCTCGAGGAGCTCATCGCGGCGCAGGGCTGGATGGTTGCCTCGCATACGGTGGTGCATGACGATGTTGACGAGATCGGTGCTGCCATTGTGGCTGCGGCCGACGATTGCCAGGCCAACGTGGTCATCACCTGCGGCGGCACGGGGCTTTCGATGCGCGACGTGACGCCCGAGGCGACGCGTGCCGTCTGCGACCGCGATGTGCCGGGTATTGCCGAGGCGATCCGTGCATACTCTATGACCAAGACGCGCCGTGCCATGCTTTCGCGCGCCGTGTGCATGCAGCGTGGGGCTGCGCTTGTCATCAACTTTCCGGGATCCACGAAGGCGGCTCGCGAAAGCTGGGAGGCCGTGAGCGACCAGCTGGAGCACGCGGCCCACATGACGGCGGGCGGTGGACACGCTCGCTAAACTGCTTGCCTGTAGCGGAGTGACCTTATGGGTCGCTCCGCGTTTTTTAAGCGGCGACAACGCGAGCGTCTTGCGGCTATCGGTATAAGAAATTATCAAACGATAATTTCTTATCACAAGTATTATTCGCGCTAAAGTATAATTCAATTACAGGATAAAGCCCGCGGCGGGGTGCCCGGGCGTAGCGCTCGAAAGGGTTGAACATGTTCGATATGGTTTCTCGCCGCGGATTCGTCTCGCTTTCTGCTGTCGCCGCTGCCGGCCTTGGCCTTGCTGGCTGCTCGGGCAACAAGACGTCTGAGCCGGCCGGCTCCGATGCGGGTTCTGCCAAGACTTCTTTCAAGAAGGCCGTCGGGCTGCAGGTGTTCGCCGCCAACTCGCTCGAGAAGGCTCTGCCCGAGGTTCAGAAGCTCTACACCGAGCAGACGGGTACCACCTTTGCCGACACGCAGTTTAAGGCGTCCGGCGACCTTGTCGAGCAGATGCGCGCCGGCGCCGCGGTTGACGTGCTCATCACGGCCTCCAAGGGCACTATGGACGACGCCGAGGCCGCCGAGCTCGTCGACGCCGACACGCGTGAGGACATGTTCGTCAACGACCTCGTGATTATTCGTGCCGAGGGCTCCGACACCAAGGTCGAGGCCATCGCCGACGTCGCGAACCTGGACGGCAAGATTGCCGTCGGCGACGCTAAGACCGTTCCCGCCGGCAAGTATGCCAACCAAGCGCTGGCTTCTGTTGGGCTCTACACCGGTACCGAGGGCGACGACGGCGAGTATGCACCCGAGCTCGCCGACAAGGTGGCCCTGGCCGACAAGGTCGGCACCGCCGCAGCTTACGTCTCTACGGGCGACTGCGTGGCCGGCTTTGTCTACAGCTCCGACATCTTCCGCTACGACGGCATCGAGGAGGCCTTCGTGTGCCCCGAGGATTCGCACAAGCCCATCGTGTATCCGGGTGCCGTTGCCGAGAGCTCCGAGCACGCCGACGAGGCCAAGGCGTTCATCGACTTCTGTCTGACCAACAAGAAGGCGCAGAAGATTTGGGCTAAGTACGGATTTGAGCTTTCCGCGTAGTGCGGCTTGGAGCGATAATCCCATCGTTTTGTCTTTTGCCCTGTCCTCGTCTTTCCTTGGAGCGTTTCGTGCGTAATAGATTTCGCATTCTTGTCGCCTGTGCTTTGACGCTCGAGCTTTGCTGGGTGCCGGGATGGGCGTTTGCCGGTGGTACTGAGGGCGGGGCCCAGGTTGCCGTGACCGCCAAGGGGCTTTCTTATGGGCTCGATGGTTTTGAACGGTTAGCCAAGGGGACCGCCCGTGTCATGGAGGGCCAGCCCGAGGGCTATCGGTTTCCCGTTGAAGGGGACACGGACCTCATAGTGGCGCCGGCTGCCGATCGCGTGGTGGTGTGGATATCGCCCAAGGCGGTCGAGACATATGGATGGGATCTGCAGAACAACGAGAGCGTATCGGGTCTAAAGACCCTCGTCTGCGAGCTTGACGGCGCAAACTGCATGGGAGGCGCACGGCTGGAAGACATGGATCTTCCTTGGTATGCCACGACGGAAGCGGCGTTTAATGTCGGTGGGTATACCTATGCCTTTGATGAGCGCGGTGCGAATGGGGACCGCTATGTGGTCATCGCATCAGCCTCGGGTGATGCCAAGGGCGGCGCGCGTTGGCTTGATAGCGCTCAAATCGTGGAAGCATCATCCGTTGTGATGCAAGATGAACAGGAGCCCTTGGCGTCCCTTGTCGCCTTTTTGACCGGCATCGACTATCGCCCGCTTTGGGTGTCTATCAAAACGAGTGGCCTTGCCCTGGTGATTGCCTTTGCGCTGGGCCTGCTTGCCGCATGGAAGACTATGGGCACGACGAGCCGCGTGAAGGGCCTGCTCGACTCGGCCTTTACCATCCCCATGGTGCTGCCTCCCACGGTGTGCGGCTTTCTGCTCCTCATGCTGTTTGGCCGCTCGACCGGGGTTGGCCAGTGGCTTATCGCGCACGGCATCTCGATCGTCTTTACGTGGCCAGCGGCGGTGATATCTGCCGTGGTGGTGTCGTTTCCCCTGGTCTACCGTACGGCGCTCGGCGCCTTTGAGAGCCTGGACACGCAGATGCTCGACGCCGCGCGAACCCTGGGGTGGTCCGAGCGCCGTATCTTTGCCAAGCTTATGATGCCACTCGGCTGGCCCTCGATCGCCGCCGGTACGGTGCTCGCCTTTGCCCGTGCGATGGGTGAGTTCGGTTGCACCCTCTTCTTTGCGGGTAACTATGCCGGTATTACGCAGACCATTCCCATCGCTATCTACTTTGAGTGGATGGGCGGCTACACCTCGGTGGCCCTCTTTTGGGTTGTCGTCGTGATTGCGTTTAGTTTCCTGGTCATCCTGTTTATCAACATGTACACCGCGCATTCGCAAAAGTATCGCGAGCGGGGCCTTTCCCGTGCGGAGCGCAAGCGGGCCAAAGAACTCGCCGATACGGCCGATTCGCTCGACCCGGTGGGCGGCGATGCCCTGCGTATCGATCGCGAGGCGCTGGCCGAGCTCATGCGCGATGATGCCACTCTGCAGGGAGGTCGATAGGCCATGTCGATCGTTCTGGATATCAAAAAGCGCTATCCTGGGTTTACGCTCGATATGCAGCTTGAGGCTGGAGAGGAGCGCGTGGCGCTGCTGGGCGCCTCGGGGTGCGGCAAGAGCTGTACGCTACGCTGCATTGCCGGTGTGGAGACGCCCGACGAGGGCAAGATCGTCGTCAACGGCGTGACCTTTTTTGATTCGGCGGCGGGCATCAACCTATCGCCCCAGGAGCGTAAATGCGCCCTGCTGTTCCAAAACTATCAGCTGTTTCCCAATATGACGGTGGCCGATAACGTGTGCGCCGGCGTACAGGATGCGGGTGACGTCGCTGCACGCAAAAAGCTCGCCGAGCGCTATCTTGGCATTTTTGGTCTGGCCGATTTTGCCGACCGCTATCCCGCACGCCTCTCGGGTGGTCAGCAGCAGCGCGTGGCGCTTGCGCGCATGGTGGCGGCACACCCGGGCATTTTTATGTTCGACGAGCCCATGAGCGCGCTCGATGCCTACCTTAAGAGCGCGCTCGAGCAGAACATGCTCGACCTGTTCGACGTGTGCAACCGCACCGTGCTCTACGTGAGCCACGATATCGACGAAGCGTGTCGCCTGTGCCAGCGCATTTGCGTGATGCATAACGGGCATGTGGAGGAGATCGGCTCCGTCGAAGATGTGGTCCGCCGGCCGCAAACCTTGGCCGCGCTGCGCTTGACGGGCTGCAAGAACACAAGCCGGGCGTGCAAGATCGGCGACGAAGAAGTTGAGGCTCTCGACTGGGGCATGACCTTTAATGTGGGTCGCGAGGTTCCTGATGATGTGGCGTACCTGGGGATTCGCGCAAGTTACTTCCATGTTGACAACCGTGCCGAGCGTGGTCGTAACAGCTACGACTTACACGTGGCCCGGGTGAGCGATTCGCGCTTTGAGCGGCTGGTGCTGTTGGACGTGCCACGTGTCGATGCGCCCACGCGTCTGCAGTGGAAGGTCAACAAGGTGAGCGTGGCTTCCGACGAGCTGCCGCAGGCCGACGAGACCCTGCGCATGCACTTCGACGCCAAGAGAATCCATCTCGTCTGTCGATAATGTGACAAAGGGACAGTCCCTTTGTCCCTTCTGCTGCGTCGCGTAGGGGTTGCGATACGCCGCCCGCTCGCGGCGCCGCCATGCGTATACTGGGAGGAAAAGATTGACCTATGAGAGGAGGGATCGATGGCTGACGATTTCATCAAGCTCACGCAGATGACCGCTGCCTCTGGTTGAGCCGCTAAGTTGGCTCCTGGAGCCCTCGCCCAGGTCCTGGGCGACTTACCCAATGTGCATAACGACAACCTGCTCGTGGGGTTCGATACCTCCGACGATGCGAGCGTCTTTCGCGTTGGCGATAATCTGGGCCTCGTTCAGTCCATCGACTTCTTCCCGCCGATGGTCGACGACCCGTTTCTGTTTGGCCAGATCGCGGCGGCAAACTCGCTGTCGGACATCTACGCCATGGGTGGGCGGCCGAGCCATGCCATGAACCTGCTGTGCATTCCCAGTTGCCTGGGCGTCGAGGTCGCAGGTGAGATTCTGGCGGGTGGCGCCGACAAGTGCGTCGAGGCTGGCTGCACCATCGCGGGCGGCCACACCATCAACGACGACGAGCCCAAGTACGGCCTGTCCGTGAGTGGCTTTGTCGCGCTCGACCGCATGCTCGCCAACAGCGGTGCGCGCGTGGGCGATGTCCTACTGCTGACCAAGGCGATCGGCTCGGGCATTATCACCACGGCCATTAAGGGCGTGCTCATCGAGCAGGACGAGGCCGCAGCCATGTTTGACTCGATGCGCACCCTCAACGAGGCCCCGATTCGTCTGGCCGAGGGCCTCGAGCTTCACGGCTGTACCGACATCACGGGCTTTGGCTTGATCGGGCACGCGTGCGAGATGGCCGAGGGCTCAGGTGTGCAGATTGAGCTTGTGTCGGGGGCGGTGCCGCTCTTTGACCAGGTGCTCGACATGGCGCGTCTGGGCATTATCCCCGCGGGCTCCTACCGCAACCAGGACTTCTTTGGCCCGCGTGTGGCCGCCGACGAGGACCTGGAGCCGGGTGTGTTGGATGCGCTGTACGATCCACAGACATCGGGTGGCCTGCTTATCGCGGCGCCCGCGGCGGATGTGGATGAGCTTGCGCGTCGTTTACATGCCGAGGGGCGCGTTGCCGCCACAATCGGTCGCGTGTGCGAGCCGGTGCCGGGCGGTCCTGCCGTTCGCGTTGTGCGTTAAGAAAAACTGTCTATGCGACCGCCCGTCTATCCGGGCGGTCTCTTTCGAAAGGATGTAGCTATGTCTACTAAGATTGAAGTCAACGCCATGGGCGATGCCTGCCCGCTGCCCGTCGTCAAGACGCTCAAGGCGCTCAAGCAGCTCGATGGTGAGGGCGTTGTCGTGACCTCGGTCGATAACGAGACCGCCGTCAAGAACATCTCCAAGATGGCGCAGGAGAAGGGCTGCACGGCCTCGGTCGAGAAGATCTCGGACGCCGAGTGGCACGTGACCGTCACGACCGCGGGTGCCGTGGCCGTTGCGGACCCCGAGCAGGATGGCGCTGCCTTCTGTGATGCCAGCGCCGGCAAGGGTGGGCTCGTCATTTCCGTCTACACCGACTGCATGGGCCGTGGCGACGACGAGCTGGGCCACAAGCTCATGAAGGCGTTTATCTTTGCCGTGACGCAGCAGGAGGAGCTGCCCGCGACCATGCTGTTCTACAACGGCGGCGCCAAGCTTACCGTCGAGGGCTCGCCGGTGCTCGATGACCTGAAGGGCCTGGCGGAGCAGGGTGTCGAGATTCTCACCTGCGGCACCTGCCTCGATCACTTTGGCATTAAGGATCAGCTCGCGGTGGGTGAGGTCACGAACATGTACGTGATCGTGGAGAAGATGGAGCAGGCCGTGCGCGTCGTGCGCCCGTAGCGTATTGGTTGGAGTTGCCATGAGGGAGAAGCGCCCGGCGCTTGTCATCACGTTTCCCACCACGGCGGCCGCCATGGGCTGCGAGACCCTATGCATCGAGCGCGGCCTTCCCGGGCGAACGATTCCCGTGCCCGGGGAGGTCGCTGCCGGCTGCGGTCTGGCGTGGAAGGCGTTGCCTGCCGATGAGGAACTGCTGCGCGCCGAGCTTGCCGCAGCGGGCATTCCCACCGAGGGCTATACCGTGATTGATATGTGGGAGGTCGTGCGATGATCTATCTGGATAACGCGGCGACGACCATGCACAAGCCGCAGACGGTCATCGATGCCGTGACGCAGGCGATGTGCTCGCTCGGCAATGCCGGGCGCGGCGCCACGTCGGGTGCCCTCGATGCCGCTCGTACGATTCACGCTTGCCGTGCCAAGCTCGCGCGCCTTTTGGGTTGCCCGAGGGCGGACCATGTGTGCTTTACGCCCAACTCCACGGCGGCGCTCAACACCGCCATCAACGGGGTGGTGCGTCCCGGCGACCATGTGGTCACAACGGTGCTCGAGCACAACTCCGTGCTGCGTCCGCTCAACCGCCTGGCGGCAGAGCAGGGTGTGACGGTTGAGCATGCGGGCTGTGATACCAACGGCGTGCTCGACTACGACGAGCTCGAGCGGCTGGTCACGCCCGGTACGCGTGCCGTGGTGGTGACGCATGCCTCTAATGTGACCGGCAACGCGGTCGACATTGCGCGCGTGGCGGCCTTGGCACATGCCGCGGGTGCGCTTGTGATCGTCGATGCCTCGCAGTCTGCCGGTACGGCGCATATCGATATGCGCGCCATGGGGCTCGACGTCGTGTGCTTTACTGGACATAAGGGGCTTATGGGCCCGCAGGGCACCGGTGGCCTGGCCGTGGCGGAGGACGTCGACGTGGTGCCCTGGGCCATGGGAGGCACGGGTGTGCACAGCTTCGATACGTTGCAGCCCATGGAGTGGCCCACGCGCCTTGAGGCGGGCACGCTCAACGGCCACGGCGTAGCGGGCCTTTCCGCAGGCCTTGATTTTATCGAGGCACAGGGTGGAGTTGAAGCGATTGCGACTCACGAACGCGCCCTGGCCGATCGCTTTCTCGCCGGTGTTCGTGAGATTCCGGAAATCAAACTCTACGGTGCCTTCGACCAGTCAGCACGCTCGGCGATCGTCTCGCTCAACGTGGGTAATATCGATTCGGCCGAGATTTCGGATGCGCTCATGCAGGGGTGGGGGATTGCGACGCGCCCCGGTGCCCATTGTGCCCCGCTCATGCACTGTGCGCTGGGAACCGAGCGCCAGGGCGTGGTTCGGTTCTCGTTTGGTTACTTCAACACGGCCGAGGAAGTCGACATGGCTATCGATGCTCTGCGCAATTTAGTCTGCTAAAGCTGCTGGACCGTTTATACTTGCGGGACGGGTATTTTGCCCGTCCCGTTTTTGTTTCGACCCGAAAGGTGTGCCTATGGCTTCATCCGCCCCGCGCGGTCTGCGTTCCGACCATGTCGTTACCGTCGGCATTGCGCTGTTCTCGATGCTCTTTGGCGCCGGTAACCTCATTATTCCGCCGCTGCTGGCGCTGCAGGCAGGTTCTGCCACGCCGGTTGCCATGATCGGCTTTTTGATTGCCGCTATCGGTCTGCCCGTTATGGGATTTATCGCCGTCGCGCTCGCTGGCACGGCCCGAGAGCTGGCCGGGCGTGTGCATCCTAAGTTTGGCGAATTCTTCGTTGCGGCGGTCTACCTGGCCATCGGTCCGTGCCTGGCCATTCCGCGCACAAGCTCTACGGCGTTCGAAATGCTGGTGCCGCTGCTACCCGAGGCGTTTCGCTCGGCACGGCACGTCTGGTGTTTGCCATCGGGTTTCTTCGTCGTCGCGTTTGCGCTCACGCTGCGTCCAGGCGTCATCACGCGCGTGCTCGGCCGCATTACGGGCCCTGCGCTCATTGCGCTCATCGTGCTGGTCGTGGGTGCTGCCGTGATCTCGCCGCTGGGACCGGCTGCCGCGCCGCAGGCCCCTTACGATGCCGGTGCTGCCGTGCAGGGCTTTCTGACTGGCTATCAGACCATGGACCTGCTCGCGTCGCTCGCCTTTGGCATCATCATCGCCGAGACCATCCACGAGCTGGGTGTTACCGATGACAAGCGCGTGGCCTTTGAGATTTCGCGTTCCGGTGTGATCGCCGGCGTGCTCATGGCTATCATCTACTGCGGCTTGGGTCTTGCCGGTATGCAGCTCGGCACCGTGATGCCCGACGCTACCAACGGCGCCGCCATCCTCGCCCGTTCGGCCTCCATGCATTTTGGCCTTGCCGGCACGGTCGTGGTCTTTGCGATCTTCTTCCTCGCCTGCATGAACGTGTGCATCGGCCTCATCAGCTGCTGTTCGCGCTATTTCTGCGAGACGTATGTGGTCAAAGGGGGAGCGGAGGCTTCCGAGGAGGCCATGCGCCGCCCCTTTGCGATTCTCGCCTTTGTGTTCGCGGCGTTTTCGTGCGTGCTTTCCAACGTGGGTCTCGACGTGATCCTTATGTTCTCGGTGCCCATGCTCAACGCCCTGTACCCCGTCGCCATCGTGCTGGTGCTTATGGGTCTGGTGTACGGTTTTTGCGACGCGCATCCGCAGGTGTGGGTTTGGGTCGGCGGCGTTGTCGCAGTGCAGAGCGTGATTACCTCGGTCCGCGATGCGTTCTTTACGGGCGCGTGGCTGCCGTTCGATGCGCTGCCGCTGGCAGACATTGGAGCCGCGTGGGCGCCGGTTGCCGTGGTGGCGTTTGTGATCGGCCTGCTCCACAGCCGGTTTGTCGTACATTCAAGGAGCTAGGGTATCGTCGCTTGCACAGGCGGGGAGTCTCCCCTATAATTTCCTTCGCTTTGGGACACGCAAGGTTTAGACCTTAGCTGCTCAACACCTTCGGGACGTGGCGCAGTTTGGTAGCGCGCCTGCTTTGGGAGCAGGATGTCGCAGGTTCAAATCCTGTCGTCCCGACCATATCTTGCGGGCGTAGTTCAATGGTAGAACCCCAGCCTTCCAAGCTGATGACGCGGGTTCGATTCCCGTCGCCCGCTCCATAAGAATTGTTTTAACGGCTTTGGTTTCCTTTGGGGATCAGAGCTGTTTTCGTTTACGCGCCGGGCGACGGGAATCGAGCCCGCCAGGGTGCGGAGCTGAGAAAATGCGTGAGCATTTTCCAGCGCAGCACGCAAGGGCCGAAGGCCCGCAGCGAAGCAAATCCTTGGACTTCCCGTCGCCCGCTCCAAGCTATATAATCGCAGGCCAATATGCTAATTTGGCTCGCGTTTATTTTTATACCGTCCGACCTCGCGGGGCAAATGAACCAGGAGCGTTTGTCCCGAATCGTAAGAAAGAAGTGATTTCCATGGCACAGAGCAAGGCAGAATACCCCACCTCCGATTGCCTGGCGCCCGCCGCGATCGAGGCGAAGACCGAGGCCGCAGGCGTTACCAAGGCCAACCTGCCGGTCTCGAAGGCCTTTTTGCTCGCCATGTTCGCCGGCGCGTTTATCGCTTTCGGCGGCCTGTTCTTCACGGTCTTTCTGAGCGATGCGTCCCTTGGTTGGGGCGCCCAGCGCTTTGTGGGCGGCCTTGCTTTTTGCCTGGGGCTGGTGCTCGTGCTCATTTGCGGCGCGGAGCTGTTTACCGGTAACTCGCTGATGGTGTGCGCGCTTAAGAGCAATAAGATCACGCTCATCCAGATGCTCAAGGCCTGGGCCGTTGTGTGGGTCGGCAACTTTGTCGGCGCCCTGTTCGTTGTCTTTTTGATTTACATGGCGGCTATTTACAAGCTCAACGGCGAGGCCGTCGCCAACACCATGGTGAGTGTCGCTGCCGGTAAGGTTACGATCGATGCCGTCACCATCTTCTTCCGCGGCATCCTGTGCAACATCTTTGTGTGCCTGGCCGTATGGATCGGTACCGCCGGCAAAACCGTGGTCGACAAGGTCGTGGGTATTCTGCTCCCCATTGCCGCCTTTGTGGCCTGCGGTTTTGAGCACTGCGTCGCCAACATGTACTTTTTGCCCATGGGCATTTTGATGCACTCCTGCGGCTATGGAGCTGATGTCGCCGGCGCCGACGCCCTCAACGCGGCGGGCCTGGCGCTCAATCTTTCCTTCGCTACGCTCGGCAATATCGTGGGCGGCGCCCTGATCGTGGCGCTGGGCTACTGGTTTATCTACGCCAACAGGAATGCCTAAAGCCCCCTAGCCATAACCGACCAAAAGGGGACAGGTTTATTTTGGCAGGTTTTAGACGAGGCTCTTCGACGTCTTGTCACGAGCTGCCATAATGGACCTGTCCCTTTTGCGTGCGCGCCGGTATTTATTTGCCCGATGACGATCGCGGGGGACCAGCTTTTTATTGAACATGTCGAAAGGCTTTTCATGAGCGACTGCGAATCCATGTCTGCCGAGGTGCGCGGCCGCCTGCGTTCCATTCCCGCCGTTCACGAGCTGCTTGCCGAGTGGCCGGTCATGAAGGCTGCTGGCGATGCAGGCGACACGATGGTACGCGAGGCGATTGACGCCGAGCTCGATGCCGAGCGCGCGGCGATTCGCTCCGGCGCCCCTGCAAGGGACAAGCGCGAGCTCGCCTTGGCAATTGAGCAGCGGACCCATCGCCTGTCGCTGCCGACCCTGCGCCCTGCCGTCAACGCGACGGGCGTTGTGATTCACACCAATCTGGGCCGCGCTCCGCTCGCTCCCGCGGCGGTGCAGGCGGTGACCGATGTCGCCCGAGGTTACAGCACGCTTGAGTATGACGTCTCAACCTGCGCTCGCGGGGGCCGCAAAGAGCATGCCGCGCGTCTGCTGCGCACGCTCACGGGGGCGCAGGACGCCTTAGTTGTCAACAACAATGCCGCCGCGGTGCTTTTGGTGCTTGCCGCGCATGCCTTCGGCAAAGAGGTCATCGTGAGCCGCGGCGAGCTTGTCGAGGTGGGCGGCAGCTTCCGCATCCCCGACATCATGGCGGCTTCGGGTGCCAAGCTTGTCGAGGTTGGCTCTACCAACCGCACACATCTGGATGATTATCGAAACGCCATCACGCCCAACACGGCGATGATCCTCAAAGTCCATCCTTCCAACTACCGTATCGAGGGCTTCCACGAGGAGGTTTCCGTGGCGGAGCTTTCTGCGCTGGCGCATGAACATGGCCTGTTGCTTTACGAGGACCAAGGCTCAGGCGCTTTGCTTGCAGATGGGGTACTCGCCGATGCGGGGGTAGAGGCCCACGTCCGTGTCTCTTGGCGCCGGCGTT
>ENA-OQMY01000422-OQMY01000422.1-human-gut-metagenome-genome-assembly--contig:-NODE-422-length-11810-cov-3.219807_pt1 | contig 11810 bp, 12 predicted proteins | sample MGYA00242623_ERZ504868 | MGnify/ENA primary metagenome ERZ504868 (study PRJEB26092, sample SAMD00036386) | human gut metagenome | host: Homo sapiens | study: EMG produced TPA metagenomics assembly of...
GTTTTGCTTCGCAAAAGGAGGGCTGCTCACTCCTGAATCACTTTCTTACGCAGCGAAACAGCAGGTGTTTCACTGCTGAGTGAACAGTAACGATGAAGTTGCATAAATATGAAAAAAATTACATTTTGATCTTGACAACCCGCCTCACATATGATATCATACCACCTGTATCACGCCGAAGACAGCAGGTGCCGCAAGGCGTAAGTTTCAAACGCCTGCCGAGGAGAAGTTACACAAGGTTCATGTTATGGAATTTTGAGATCTCTTCGCCAATCTTCGCGAAGAGCTTTTTTTATACTTCCAAAGCGTAGGTACGAAATACTACAAGGAGGTGCAATCATGGCAATCAATGCAAAAATCGATCTGAAGAAGCCGGTCCTGGAAGAGATCAGCGCACAGGTAGAAGGCGCACAGTGCGTGCTGCTGGTAAACTACAGCGGATTAACCGTTGCTCAGGATACTCAGCTGCGTAAAGAGTTAAGAGAAGCAGGCGTTCATTACAAAGTATACAAAAATACAATGATGAAACGTGCATTCGCTGGTACTGCTTTCGAGTCTCTTACCAAAGACCTGGATGGCACAAACGCTATCGCAATCAGCAAGGACGATGCAACAGCTCCGGCAAGAATCATCGCTAAATTTGCAAAAAACCGCTCCGAAGCTGGAGATGGTTTCTGGTGTTGTAGAAGGAAACTACTACGACAAAGCTGGAATGGAAGCACTGGCAAACGTTCCGTCAAGAGAAGAACTTCTTGGCAAACTGCTTGGAAGCATCCAGTCCCCGATCGCAAACCTGGCTCGCGTCCTCAACCAGATCGCAGAGTCCAAAGGCGGCGCAGCAGAGGCCTAAGCCTCAAGCGGGCAGCGTGAAATACGCAGCCTGAGAACATTATTCAGAAAATATCCAAGGAGGAAAATAAAATGGCAAAGTTAACAACCGCAGAGTTTATTGACGCTATCAAAGAGTTATCTGTATTAGAGTTAAACGATCTTGTAAAAGCATGTGAGGAAGAGTTCGGCGTATCCGCAGCAGCAGGCGTTGTAGTTGCAGCAGCAGCAGGCGATGCAGCAGCAGCTGAGGAGAAAGACGAGTTCGACGTAGAGCTGACAGAGGTTGGCCCGAACAAAGTTAAAGTTATCAAAGTTGTACGTGAAGCTACAGGACTTGGCCTGAAAGAAGCTAAAGAAGTAGTTGACGGTGCTCCGAAAGTCCTCAAAGAGGGTGCTTCCAAAGCAGAAGCTGAAGAGCTCAAAACTAAACTTGAGGCTGAAGGCGCTAAAGTTACTCTTAAATAATTTAAGCGTAAATCAGAATCTATGGACGCACGGCGGGATTTCCTGCCGTGCGTTTTTTTCTTCACAGGATACTTCGTTGAATTTTTCTGTAAAGTAAAAAGCCATCCGGGCAGGAGCGCACTGTGGCGGAGGCAACGAGATAAAGTCTTTGCCGACGCTGCCCGTGGTGTCTGCAGTGATAACGAAAGAAGCCCACAGAGAGTGTTTTTTTGAGTACAAAATGGATGAAAGTGGGAGGGAGAAGAAATGCAGGTACATTCCATTCTGGAATCTTTACAGCAGGGAATCCTGATCTGCGATCAGCACAGCAGGATTGTGTTCTTCAATCAAGTCTACAGCGATTTCATCGGCGTTCCGCTTGAAATCGCGAAAGGTCATAGAATCACGGAGTACCGAAAATCTGCCATTGCTCCGGAAGTTATTTGGAGCGGCATCCCGGTCGAGGGAATGGTGCGGAGAGAGGGAATGCAGGAATACTTTGCAAGTGTTTATCCGATCTGGGAAGAGCATCAGATCCGCGGAAGCATCTCAATTGTGACGAGTCTCGTACAGTTTGAAAAACGGGAATCAGAGGCTCACATGACGCTGGAAGAGCGGGTGCGCCGCTTCGAACGGCAGGAGATCCAAAATACGCTGCTGCTGTACGGACGGGATATGGAGGGGAAGCGAAAAGCGGCAAAGGAACTCGGAATTTCGCTGGCGACGTTATACAATAAAATGAAAGAATAAGAAATAATAACGGAATGCCGGAATTTCTATTGCATTGGATGTTTTTACCGTATTTTCCGACCCGGCTGAAAAGCAGTTCATGTAAAAAGGGAACCAGATTTCTAAAATTTTAGAAATTCGGTTCCCTTTTGTGGTACCTGCCATGGATCTGCGTTACAATGACATCAGATCAAAGAAAGCGAGGCCATAGAACATGAAAAAAATCAGAATCGGAAGCGGCGCAGGCTATGCGGGAGACCGCATTGAGCCGGCAGTGGAGCTGATGGAAAAAGGAAATCTGGACTACATTATTTTCGAGTGTCTGGCGGAACGCACCGTTGCGATCGGGCAGCAGGACAAAGAGAAAGATCCGTCGAAGGGTTACAACCAGCTGCTCGACTACCGAATGGAAAAAATTCTCCCGCTGATGGCGAAAAACAAAGTAAAAGTTATTACCAATATGGGAGCTGCCAACCCGGTATCTGCTGCAGAACGGACGTGTGAAATTGCCAGAAAACTGGGTGTCGGTGGATTGAAAATTGCCTGTGTGACCGGCGATGATATTACAGACGAACTGGATAAGTATGAAAATGAAAAAGTGCTGGAGGATGGCACGCTGTTAAAAGAGAAAAAAGATGTTCTGATTTCCGCAAATGTCTATATGGGCGCAGAAGGCATCACAAAAGCGTTGGAAGAGGGCGCCAATCTTGTCATTACCGGTCGCGTTTCCGATCCTGCGCTGACGATCGGACCGCTGGTATATGAATTTGGATGGAACATTGACGACAACCCGGATCAGATGGGACAGGCGGTTCTCGCAGGCCATCTGCTGGAGTGTGCCGGACAGGTGACAGGCGGCTATTTTGCGGATCCGGGCTACAAGGATGTGCCGAACCTGTGGAAACTTGGATTCCCGCTCATTGAGATTGACGAGACAGGCGCGTTTACCGTGACAAAGGTCGAGGGAAGTGGCGGACTGGTGAGCGTGGATACCTGTAAAGAGCAGATGATCTACGAAATCCACAACCCAAAGGCTTACCTGACCCCGGATGCAACAGCGGACTTTTCAAAGGTGACGTTCCGGCAGGTCGGGGAAAACCAGGTTCGTGCCGAGCATGCGACAACGCATGGAAGACCGGAAACTTTGAAAGTGAGTGTCGGCTACAAGGACTGCTTCATCGGTGAGGGTGAAATTTCCTACGGCGGAAGCAACTGTGTGGCACGGGCGGAGCTGGCGGCGGAGATTCTGGAGAAGCGGATTGCACTGACAGGCATCGAACTGGAAGAGTACCGTACTGATTTTATCGGATGCAATTCCCTGTATCGTGATGCAATTTCCAAGGAGATCGGAAGTGGAACTCCGTGTGAAGTGCGTCTCCGCGCCGCAGGCAGAACGAAAGACCGGAAAAATGCCGTTCTGCTGGCAAACGAGGTGGAGGCTCTCTATACCAACGGTCCCGCAGGAGGCGGCGGAGCAGTGAAACGGGTGTCCGAGATTGTCTCGGTCTGCTCAATTTTTGTGCCGCGCGATGCAGTAGAAGCAAAAGTTACATTCCGGGAGGTATAAGGCGATGAAATTAAAAGAGATTGCACATGCAAGAACAGGCGATAAAGGCGAGATCTCCAATATTTCGGTGATCCCATATGATGAGAACAATTATGAAATGCTGAAAGAAAAAGTAACAGAAGCACGCGTAGCAGAATACTTCCGCGAAATCTGCCACGGAAAAGTAACCCGCTACGAACTGGATGGAATCCATGCGCTGAACTTTGTCCTCGACAAGACACTCGGCGGCGGTGTCACAAGATCGCTGGCGCTGGACAAACATGGAAAGACACTCGGCATGGCACTGCTGGAAATGGAGGTTTAGGGCAATGGCAGAAGATTTTATGGCGGCAGTGGTAAAACGCGTGGAGGAACAGTTTGCGAAAAGCGGCGTTTCCGAAAGCTGTGCAGCATTTGAAAGAAAAGACAGCCAGATCGAGATGCGCGATGGTGTGAAGCTGCATACAATCTATATTTTCCAAGGGAAGCGGATCAGGAGAAAACAAGAAATATCCCGCCATCCTGACTCGTACCTGCTATCCGGGAAACGACCGTATTCACCGTGCCTACGGCGAGGGGCTGGCGCGCAGAGGTTATGTGTATGTCTACCAGTATTGCCGCGGTAGAGAGCAGTCGGAAGGAAAATGGGAGCCAAACATCAATGAGCGGAACGATGGCATTGACACCATGGATTACCTTGTGGAGCAGCCATGGTGCGAAATCTTAGGCTACTGGGGCCATTCCTACACAAGCATGACCGGCTGGGCGTTCGCTGATGCCGCGGAGGGGAAAGTTGCCGCAATGTTTCTGGAGGACTATGGAACGGATCGTTTTGTATCAACCTACGAGAAGGGCTGCTTCCGCCACGATATCCTGACCGCATGGTTCGATGGAAAATGCGGAAAAACCAGTGAATGCTGACTATCGCGAAAGCTGCCGTTATCTGCCGCAGATTGAAGTGGACGAGGCGCTGTGGGGACAGCGTGTTCCGTCCTACCGCGAATACATCACAAGCCCGAGTCCGGATGCGACACTCTGGCAGACGGGCTGGTGGAAACAGTTGCGGGAAATCCCGTCAAAAACGAAAGTCCCGATCTATCTCTTGAGCGGCTGGTACGATCATCACCACGGCAGCAGTATGAAAACGTGGGAGCGCCTGAACGAGGAGACGAAACAGCACAGCTGGCTGGAAATCGGTGCATGGAATCACTTTTTCCAGATCTGCCTCGAGGGCTAAAGAGGTGCTGCACCCGCAGAATGAAGAAATTCCAAAGATGCTGGAATGGTTTGAGACTGACGCTGAAACAAAAAGAAATCCCGACGCAGCGGATCCGTGCCTATGAAATCGGAGACGGAACCGGTGGATTGACATCGTATCCGACCGACTGGGAGAAGAAGGAACTGCGGGAAGCATGACGCTGTATCTGGATGAGAAAACACTGCGGGAAGACGCGCCGGAACAGGAAAAAACGAGAAACTACACGTTTGACCCGGCCACTCCGGTCGAGAGCATCGGCGGAGAAGCCCTTCTGCATACGATGCCGCAGATCGGCAGCCATCTTCAGCCGGAACCGGACTATCGTGAGGATGTCCTGAGTTTTGTATCAGAACCGCTGGAAGAAACTTTCACGCTGAACGGAAAAGCTTCCGTCCGTCTGTTCGTGGAAAGTGATTGCGAGGATACGGCATTCACAGCGAAAATCATGGAAGTGACGCCGGAGGGAAAAGCTTACAACATTCGTTCCTCGATTGCAACGCTGGAGCAGGGAAAAACAGAGGCTGGGGCCTATGAACCGGGCAGCGTGGCAGAGGTGCAGATTACTATGTGGAATATTGTATACACGATTCCAAAGGGTTCCCGCATTCGTGTAGATGTTTCCTCCTCCGACTTCCCGCAGTATCATGTTCACAGCAATTCAGAAAAGGGCTGTGGTCGGAAAAAACGGAAAATAAAATTGCACATCAGACCATTCATATGGGCGGAAAAGCTGCTTCCTGCGTGATTTTGCCGCTGATGAAAAAACAGTGAACCGTAACGGTAAGGCGGACATAGGAAAAATCAAAAAGAAAAAAGTAGCACAATCCATTCTTTTGTGATATAGTGAAAACACTATAAGTTTTGCGGTAAACCTAAAGAGCAGTACGCATCACGAAAACAAAAGAACAGGAGAAAAGCGATGGAGAAAAAGTGGTGGCACAAAACGGTCGGGTACCAGATTTATCCGAAGAGCTTTCAGGATACCAACGGGGACGGCATAGGAGATCTCAAAGGTGTGATCCGTCATCTTGACAAAATAGAAAAGCTGGGAGCCAATGTCATCTGGCTCTGCCCGGTGTTTGCATCCCCAATGGTGGATAACGGATACGATATTTCCGATTACATGGATATCGACCCGTCGTTTGGAACGATGGAGGATATGAAGGAGCTGATCGCGGAGGCAAAAAAACGCGGCATCCGCATCCTGATGGATCTTGTCGTGAATCATTCCTCTGACCGGCATGCGTGGTTTCAGGCGGCACTCAAAGATCCGTTTGGAAGGTACGGAAAGTATTATGTGTTCCGGGAAGGAAAAGACGGCAAAGAGCCGAACAACTGGCGGTCGATTTTTGGCGGCAGCGCATGGGAGAAAGTACCGGGATATGATAACCTGTATTACCTCCACATCTTCACAAAAGAGCAGCCGGATCTCAATTGGGAGAATCCCAAATTGCGGGAAGAAATTTATGAGATGATTTTAAAATGGATGGATCTGGGACTTGGCGGATTCCGTCTTGATGCGATCAGCCATCTGAAAAAGAATTATCAGTACACCAACCTTCCGCCGGATGGACCGGACGAGTACAATATGGCGTTCGAGTATTTCAACAATGTAGACGGTCTTGCCGATATCTTGTGTGAAATGAAGGAGCGCACCTTTGCACCGACCGATGCGCTGACGATCGGAGAGTACGATCACATGGCACCGGAGGATGTAGAGGATGTGATCGGGGAAAACGGCAGTTTCTCGTCCGTTTTCGATTTTTGTCACACCCTCGACAATGTGCGTAACCCGAAATGGGGCAATACCGTGGCGTTGTTTGACGATTATCGCGATCAGCTTTTTGCGGCGCAGAAAATCGTGGATGGCCGCGGCATGCTCTGCAACTTCCTCGAAAACCATGACAAAACGCGCATCATCGACCGGTTCCTGATGCCGGAGGATCAGAACCTCTACAGCGAAAAAATGCTTCCGGTCACTAATTTCTTCCTGCCGGGTATTGTGTTCCTGTATCAGGGACAGGAAATCGGCATGCGCGACGACCCGAAACAGTCCATTCAGGGATTCGTCGACAAACCGACCTTTGCTATTTACGACCGCCTGATTGCCGAAGGAAAAACGGATGCGGAAGCGCTCAAGCAGATCAACCGCGAGAGCCGCGAGCACAGCAGAACTCCGATGCAGTGGGATGCATCTGCCGAGGCGGGATTCACAACAGGTACGCCGTGGTTCCCGGTGAATAAAAACTATACGGAACTGAACTATGAGGCCGAGGAAAAAGATCCTGATTCCCTGCTGTGGTTTTACCGCAAAATGGTGGCAGTAAGACGACGTGAAGATCTGGAAGAAACCTTCCTCTACGGAACGCTGATTCCGGAATACGAGACGGTAAGCGGCGTTCTGGCGTACCGCAGGAAGGATGAGAAGAATAATATTCTGATCCTTACTACTTCTCTTGCGGATGGCATTACATTGCCATTTACAGACACAATCGAAGAAGTACTTCTGAATAACTATGACACCTGCGAGGCAGGCGAGGAAACGATCCGTCTGCAACCGTATCAGTGTCTGGTGCTGAAGGTGAAGGAATAATTGCAAAAACTAAAACAAAAACCGAAAAATTGGTCCCACAAAAGGAGAAGATCTTTTTGCGGGACCTTTTTTGTGGTACAATACAACAAAAAAATCTATCATGAGGTGTGAAATGGAAAGAGACAACAGAGACGAAGACATGATGCTGAAAGGAACAAAACAGGAAATGCCGGGATTCCGTTTTCGGCTACTCCGGCCGGAGAAGAAACGGGAACTGTGGAATCCGGATTTTGAACTTTTATTTCTGCTTCGTGGGAGTGGAAGAGTCAGCTACGAGGACGGGGAAGTTCACAATCTCCCGATGGGATCTATCTTTGCGATCAACCGGTTTCAGATCTGTGACCTGGATCTGGACGAAGACGGACTTGCTCTGTCGCTCTGCGTTTCAGCGGAGACGATTGATTCATTTCACATTAAGCTGCTGAAATGTGAAGTCAAATGTCAGTCGTTTTTTTATATGGAAGATCAGCAGGAAAAATTTGATTTGATCCGGCGGGATATGGCACGGATCTTTCTTGAGATGTACAAGAATAATGAGGAACAACCGATCTATATGAAAAGCCGTGTGACGGCGCTTCTGGAGGATCTGCTTTTTTACTTTACATCCGGGGAAAAGGTGGAACAGGGCCGGGGCGGAAGGGAACGCATTCAGCGGGCATCAGACTATATTCTGCAGCATTGCCGGGAAGAGATTACGCTGGAGGATCTGGCGGATCATCTTTATCTGAGCCGTGCCTATATTTCACGGAGCTTTCCGCAGTATTTCGGTGTATCATTTCGGGAGTACGTGACGCAGGTGCGCCTGGCGCATGCCGTACAGGAAATGCACAGCGGCGCAACGCTGACGGAGATTGCCTATCACAATGGATTTGTCAATGAGACGGCGATGATCCGCGCATTCCGCAAATACCGCGGTATGACACCGAGCGAATACCGGAAGCAGATGGAATATACAGTAAAACAGCGTGAAAAGAAAGGAAAAGAGCGGGAAGAGGCGGCGGGAGACCATGATATTTTCCAGAGTCTCCTGCAGTATGCAGCGGTCACGGAGCAGGAGATTGAGACGATAAATGAGAGTGCCGTTTCCGTGACAGCGGCAGTAAACGGACGGAAACCAAGAGTGGCAGGCCACTGGAAGCGCGTGATCAATGCTGGCTATGCGGCAAGTGTGCTGAACCGCGAGGTGCAGGATGAGCTGGAACAGCTGGTGCAGGAGCTCGGCTATGAGCTGATCCGCGTAAAAGGAATTCTTGATGATGATATGTGCGTATTTCGGCGGAATATGTGGGGCGAGATTCAGTTCTGCTGGAACTATATTGATGAGGTGATCGATTTCATCCTTTCCACGGGAGCGAAGCCGTTGCTGGAATTCGGTCATATGCCGTTGCTACTGGCAAAAACAGACCCGGGAAGAACGATGCGTCCGGCGCTAAGCAGCTCTCCGCGAGATCTGGCTGAGTGGCGCATGCTGATTAAAAACCTGATGGAACATCTAAGGGAACGGTATGGAATCAACCAGATGCGGCGCTGGATTTTCAACCCGTGGATCAGCGGAGACGTGATCACGATTGATGGAGGAGATGAGTTCTTTGGGACGTGGAAAGCATCGTACGAGGAGATGAAACGTGTGAGCCCGGATCTTGTAACATGTCTTTCCTTTGGTCTTGGACCGGAGGAACATCTCAAAGCCTTTATCGAAACTATGAAGGAAAAGGAATGTGTGCCGGAAATTTTTGCATTCCGCTCGTTTGGCACGGTGATCTATGGAGAGGAAGAGGAGAAAATGAATCTGATCCAGAACAACGAGAGCGTCAATATGATTGTGAGCCGCGACCCGGATTTTCTGCGGAACCGCGGGGAGAAGGTAAAAGGTCTGCTGCAGAAGGCTGGGCTTGGTGCACTGCCGGTTCTGGTGGATGAGTGCAGCAGCAACATCTGGCAGAGGGATCTGTGCAACGATACCTGTTATAAAGCGGCATGGCTGTTTAAAAATCTTCTGGAAAATGAAGAGGCGCTGCAGGGAATTGCGTATTTCTCGGTCAATGACCGTTTGGATGAAGTATTTCCGGCGCGGGAAACGTATCATGGAGGTTTTGGGCTGTTCACGATGAACGGCATTCCAAAGGCGGTCTGCACTGCGCTGCGGCTGCTCGGCAGAATGGGATCTCGTCTGGTGAAGCGTGGGGACGGCTATTTTATCAGCACGGAGCCGGAGAAAAACCAAAGCCAGATTTACCTGTACAACTATGTTCACTACGATATGCTGTACCGCTACCGCCATGCCGTGAATATTTCCCGCACGGATCGTTACCGCGTATTCAATATGGGGGAAATCCGGACCTTTTCAGTGAAGCTGACCGGACTGGAACCGGGAAAATATTGCCTGCGGCTGTATAAAGTGACGAAAGAGCACGGCAGCAGCTACGATGCGTGGGTGCGGATGGGAGCTCCGGAGCGGATGAACCGGATGGAGCGCGCGATGCTGTGCCACAGTGCGGACCCGGAATACCGTGTCTGGGAGCAGGAAACCGACCCGGAAGGCAGCCTCACGGTGCAGGAACGCCTGGAGCCGCACGAGACGGCGCTGATTGAGGTGGAGCAGATTCTGTAAAATCTTCAAAAAATTGCACTCGCGGTGGGAGAATACAGAGAAAGAGTGGAAAAAAAGCAACAATATAAGAAGATCTTGCGGCAATTCGAGTAGAAAAGGACGAAAATATTGTTTATACTGAAAACAACATAAATGCTAAATTCTACAGAAAAGAGGTATTTCAAAATGGGGAAAATATTTGATTACGATGGCGTGCCGGTGCTGCATACCACATCCGGCGATTTAAAAGGTTATTTTTATGACGGTGTTTACATTTACAAAGGAATTCCGTATGCATACGCCGACCGTTTCCAGATGCCGGTTCCGTCCAAATGGGATGGCGTGAAGGATGCGACAAACTACGGCTTTGTATGCCCGCTTCAGAACCAAGATACACCGAACGGCGAGCTTATGGTTCCGCACCGCTACTGGCCGCAGGATGAGCACTGCCAGTCCTTAAATATCTGGACAAACAAACTTGATCCGGAAGCCAAAAAACCGGTTCTCGTATGGTTCCACGGCGGTGGATACGCAGCGGGATCTTCCATCGAGCAGGTTGCGTATGACGGCGTCAGCATCGCAAAGAAAGGTGATTCGATTCTTGTTTCTGTCAACCACAGACTGAATATTTTAGGATATCTGGATCTGTCTCCGTTTGGGGAAAAATACAAAAACTCCGCAAACGCAGGCCACGCCGATATGGTAGCAGCCCTGCAGTGGGTACATGACAATATCGCCCTGTTCGGCGGCGATCCGGAGAATGTAACCATTTTCGGCCAGTCCGGCGGCGGAATGAAGGTGATTGACCTGATGCAGATTCCATCAGCAGACGGCCTGTTCCAGAAAGGCCTTGTCATGAGCGGTGTTATGGAGGACGATCCGCTCGGCGCAGGAGAGAAAGACGGCACGGAGATTATTACGGCAATGATGAAAGCGCTCGGCTTTGACGATGTGGCTCAGCTGGAAACTGTACCGTATCCGCAGCTTGCTGCTGCATATGCAAAAGTGGCTCCGGCGATTGCACAGAGTGGCGGCTACATCGGCGGCGGCCCGAAAAAGGGCGATTACTTCTATGGAAATCCATTCGACGCAGGCTTCCGTGAGCATGCACATCAGATTCCGATGATGATCGGAACCGTATACGGCGAGTTCGCAACGTTTGCACCGGCAGCTTATGATAAGAACAAACTGACAGCGGAAGAGATTCTGGAAATCCTCAAAAAGGTTTATGGAGACAATGCCGAAAAGGTTCTGGACGCTTTCAAAGAAGCATATCCGGAGAAGAACGGCGTAGATGTTCTTGCCATCGACCGTGCAATGCGTGAGCCGACCGTAAAACTTGCCAAACTGTTCGCAAAAGGCGGCGGCAAAGCATATCTCTACAACTTCGCTCTGGAATTCCCGTTCCAGCACGGCAAGCCGGCATGGCACTGCTCCGATATCCCATATTTCTTCGGAAACGCAGATCTCGTAGAAATTTGTGGCATCCCGGATGTCAGCGATAAACTGGAAAGCGAAATCTTCGGAGCACTTCTTGCCTTCGCAAAGAACGGCACCCCGGATCATGCCGGACTCCCGCACTGGCCGGAAGTAGAAGCAGAGGATGCGGATACCATGGTGTTTGACCGCAAAACGGAAGTAAAACACAACTACGATGATAAAGTGTTTGCAGAGATCAACAAAGTTCTGAAACCATGGAGCTTTATGGACATGATGGCTGACAATATTCAGCATTAAAAAGAACGATTCGACGCGGCATAAGCGAAATCGGGATGGAGCTCTGAAAATATTAAAAAAACTTAGAATAAAAAAAACCCGC
>ENA-OQMY01000423-OQMY01000423.1-human-gut-metagenome-genome-assembly--contig:-NODE-423-length-11794-cov-3.529185_pt1 | contig 11794 bp, 7 predicted proteins | sample MGYA00242623_ERZ504868 | MGnify/ENA primary metagenome ERZ504868 (study PRJEB26092, sample SAMD00036386) | human gut metagenome | host: Homo sapiens | study: EMG produced TPA metagenomics assembly of...
CGGAAGTAAAAACCAGTAAAAAACAGATTGTACTGAAAAAAATACAATCTGTTTTGTTGACACACTTGAAAAAACATGATAATCTAGAAAATGCACTATTATGGCAAGATATGCCGTAAAACCTTTTGTTCAGGCATGAGCGGTAATAAATATATTATAACACAAGGGGTGACAACGTCAATGGAGAAAAACAGAATACGTCCGATACCTACCGGAAAAAGTATGCGAATGAGTTACCAGAGACAAAAAGAAGTATTGGAAATGCCCAACTTGATTGAAGTCCAGAAGGATTCCTATGACTGGTTCCTGAGAAGCGGACTCAAGGAAGTCTTTGATGACATTTCACCAATCTCCGACTACGGCGGACGGCTGAGCCTTGAATTCGTAGACTTTACACTGTGTGAAGATGACGTAAAATACTCAATCGAAGAGTGTAAACAGCGTGACGCTACTTATGCGGCACCGTTAAAGGTAAAAGTAAGATTATATAATAAGGAAAAAGACGAGATCACAGAGCACGAAATTTTCATGGGTGATCTGCCGTTGATGACAGCAACAGGAACATTCGTTATCAATGGTGCAGAGCGAGTAATCGTCAGCCAGCTGGTACGTTCCCCTGGTATTTATTACGGCATCGCACATGATAAGCTCGGAAAGAGACTGTTCTCCTGTACCGTAATCCCGAACCGTGGAGCATGGCTGGAGTACGAGACCGATTCCAACGACGTCTTCTATGTCCGCGTAGACCGTACCAGAAAAGTTCCGATCACAGTCCTCATCCGTGCACTTGGAGTAAGCTCCAATGCAGAGATCGTAGAGCTGTTCGGTGAAGAGCCGAAGATTCTTGCAAGCTTCACCAAAGATACTTCCACCAACTATCAGGAAGGTCTTCTCGAGCTGTACAAGAAAATTCGTCCGGGCGAGCCTCTCGCAGTAGAAAATGCAGAGAGCCTCATCATGAGCATGTTCTTTGACCCGCGTCGCTATGACCTGGCAAAGGTAGGCCGTTATAAATTCAACAAGAAACTTGCACTGCGCAGCCGTATCCGCAACCAGATCCTCGCTGAGGATGTTGTAGATCCGTCCACCGGTGAAATCCTTGCAGAAAAAGGCACCACCGTTACTCTGGAACTCGCAGACAAGATTCAGAACGCAGCAGTACCGTATGTATGGATCCAGACCGAGGAGAGAAACGTAAAAGTTCTTTCCAACCTGATGGTAGATCTGAAAGCATGGGTAGATGTTGACGAGGAAGAACTTGGCATCAACGAGAAAGTATACTATCCGGTTCTGGAAAAGATCCTGGAGGAAAATACCGATATCGAAGAGATCAAACAGGCGATCAAACGTGACATTCACGACCTGATTCCGAAACATATCACAAAGGAAGATATTTTCGCTTCCATCAACTACAACATGCATCTGGAATACGGCGCAGGAAATGCCGATGATATCGACCACCTGGGCAACCGTAGAATCCGTGCCGTAGGTGAGCTGCTTCAGAACCAGTACCGCATCGGTCTGTCCCGTATGGAGCGTGTGGTACGTGAGCGTATGACAACACAGGACATCGACGGAATTTCTCCGCAGTCCCTGATCAATATCAAACCGGTTACAGCTGCAATCAAAGAGTTCTTCGGATCTTCCCAGCTGTCCCAGTTCATGGATCAGAACAACCCGCTTGGAGAGCTGACGCACAAGAGACGTCTTTCCGCCCTTGGACCTGGCGGTCTGTCCCGTGACCGTGCCGGATTCGAGGTTCGAGACGTACACTACTCCCATTACGGAAGAATGTGCCCGATCGAGACTCCTGAGGGACCGAACATCGGTCTTATCAACTCTCTGGCATCGTATGCGCGCATCAACGAGTATGGCTTCGTTGAGGCTCCATACAGAAGAATTGACAAATCAGATCCGAAAAATCCGCGTGTTACCGACGAAGTAGTCTACATGACCGCAGATGAAGAGGATAATTACCATGTAGCACAGGCAAATGAGCCGCTGGATGCAGAAGGACACTTCCTCAACAAGAACGTTTCCGGACGTTATCTGGATGAGACCCAGTCCTACGAGCCGCACATGTTTGATTACATGGACGTGTCTCCGAAGATGGTATTCTCCGTTGCTACGGCGCTGATCCCGTTCCTTCAGAACGACGATGCGAACCGTGCGCTGATGGGATCCAACATGCAGCGTCAGGCCGTACCGCTGATGATCACCGATGCTCCTGTAGTAGGAACCGGTATCGAAGCAAAAGCAGCCGTAGACTCCGGTGTCTGCGTCGTTGCAAAAAAAGCAGGAACCATTTCCTATTCCTGCTCCAACGAGATCCGCATGAACAATGATGACGGAACAAAAGATGTTTACCATCTGACCAAATTCATGCGAAGCAACCAGAGCAACTGCTACAACCAGAAACCGATCGTATTTAAAGGTGACCATGTAGAGGCCGGCGAAGTAATCGCAGACGGTCCGTCTACCTACCAGGGCGAGCTTGCTCTTGGTAAAAACCCGCTGATCGGATTTATGACCTGGGAAGGATATAACTACGAGGACGCCGTACTCTTAAGCGAGCGTCTGGTACAGGATGATGTTTACACTTCCATCCACATCGAGGAGTACGAGGCAGAGGCCCGTGACACCAAGCTTGGACCGGAAGAGATCACAAAAGACGTTCCGGGCGTCGGCGATGAAGCCTTAAAAGACCTGGACGAGCGTGGAATCATCCGCATCGGTGCAGAGGTACGTGCCGGTGATATTCTGGTCGGAAAAGTAACTCCGAAGGGAGAAACCGAGCTGACCGCAGAGGAGCGTCTGCTCCGTGCCATCTTTGGCGAGAAAGCAAGAGAAGTACGTGATACTTCCCTGAAAGTACCGCACGGTGAGTATGGTATCATCGTGGACGCCAAAGTATTTACCCGTGAAAACGGCGACGAACTTTCTCCTGGAGTAAACCAGGCAGTCCGCATCTACATCGCACAGAAGAGAAAAATCTCTGTCGGCGATAAGATGGCTGGTCGTCACGGTAACAAGGGTGTCGTTTCCCGTGTACTTCCGGTAGAGGATATGCCGTTCCTGCCGAACGGACGTCCGCTGGACATCGTGCTGAATCCTCTGGGTGTGCCGTCCCGTATGAACATCGGACAGGTGCTGGAGATCCACCTGAGCCTTGCAGCAGCAGCGCTTGGATTTAACGTATCCACCCCGATTTTCGACGGCGCAAACGAGAAAGATATTCAGGATACCCTGGAACTGGCAAACGATTATGTAAACATGGAATGGGATGCATTCTCCGAGAAATATAAAGATATTCTGCTTCCGGAAGTATATCAGTATCTGGAAGAGCATCTGGATCACAGAGAACTGTGGAAGGGTGTTGATATCGCAAGAGACGGTAAGGTACAGCTCCGCGACGGACGTACCGGTGAGCCGTTCGATGGAAGAACGACAATCGGACACATGCATTACCTGAAACTGCATCACCTGGTAGACGATAAGATTCATGCCCGTTCTACCGGCCCATACTCCCTCGTTACACAGCAGCCTCTGGGTGGTAAAGCTCAGTTCGGTGGACAGCGTTTCGGAGAGATGGAGGTTTGGGCTCTTGAGGCGTACGGTGCATCCTACACGCTGCAGGAGATCCTGACTGTGAAGTCTGACGATGTGGTTGGCCGTGTGAAGACATACGAAGCCATCATCAAGGGCGACAATATTCCGGAGCCTGGTATTCCGGAATCCTTCAAAGTATTGTTGAAAGAGCTGCAGTCCCTGGCACTCGATGTCCGCGTACTACGTGATGACAATACCGAAGTTAAAATTATGGAATCAGTTGATTACGGTGATACCAACCTGAACCACATCATCGAGGGAGACCGTTACTCTGACAGAGAGGACGAGAGATTTGGTGACTATGGATTCTCCAAGAAAGAATTTGACGGAGAAGAAATGGTAGATGTGGAAGAGGATGAAGAAGAAGACTCTTATCTTGATCTGGATGAAAGTTCAGATGATGACATGTAACTTGTAGATCTTCGCTTTGCGAGGAAAGGGGTAATCAAATGCCAGAAACAGCAAAAAAACGAAAATTACCAGATGAGCTTTGATGCCATCAAAATAGGACTTGCCTCCCCGGAGAAAATCCGGGAGTGGTCCCATGGCGAGGTAAAAAAACCCGGAGACCATCAACTACAGAACGCTGAAACCCGGAAAAAGACGGTCTGTTCTGTGAAAGAATCTTCGGACCAAGCAAAGACTGGGAGTGCCATTGCGGTAAATATAAGAAAATTCGCTACAAAGGCGTAATCTGCGACCGATGCGGCGTAGAAGTAACAAAATCCAGTGTGCGCCGTGAGCGTATGGGACACATTGAGCTGGCAGCTCCGGTATCCCACATTTGGTATTTCAAAGGAATTCCGTCCCGTATGGGACTGATCCTGGATCTGTCTCCGAGAACTCTGGAAAAGGTTCTGTATTTCGCAAACTACATCGTTCTTGATGCAGGCGATACCAAATTACAGTACAAACAGGTTCTGACCGAGAAAGAATACCAGGATGCCAGAGAGGAGTTCGGAAACAGCTTCCGTGCAGGTATGGGTGCGGAATCCATCAAAGAGCTTCTGATGGCAATCGATCTGGAAAAAGAGTCTGCTGAATTAAAGGCAGGTCTTAAAGATTCTACCGGACAGAAGAGAGCCCGCATCATCAAGAGACTTGAGGTTGTTGAGGCATTCCGTGAGTCCGGAAACCGTCCGGAGTGGATGATTCTTGATGCGGTTCCGGTTATTCCGCCGGATCTGCGTCCTATGGTACAGCTTGACGGAGGACGTTTTGCAACATCTGACCTGAATGACCTGTACCGCCGTATCATCAACCGTAACAACCGTCTGAAGAGACTGCTGGAGCTCGGTGCACCGGATATCATCGTGCGCAACGAGAAACGTATGCTCCAGGAGGCAGTTGATGCCCTGATCGACAACGGCCGCCGCGGCCGTCCGGTAACCGGTCCTGGAAACCGTCCTCTGAAATCTCTGTCCGACATGCTGAAAGGTAAATCCGGCCGTTTCCGTCAGAACCTTCTTGGTAAACGTGTTGACTACTCCGGCCGTTCTGTTATCGTCGTAGGACCGGAACTGAAGATTTACCAGTGCGGTCTGCCGAAAGAAATGGCAATCGAGCTGTTTAAACCGTTCGTTATGAAAGAGCTGGTTTCCAACGGCACTGCACATAACATCAAAAATGCAAAGAAAATGGTCGAGAAACTCGAGCCGCAGGTATGGGACGTTCTCGAGGACGTCATCAAAGAGCATCCGGTTATGCTGAACCGTGCCCCTACCCTGCATCGTCTGGGTATCCAGGCGTTCGAGCCGATTCTGGTAGAAGGTAAAGCGATTAAGCTGCACCCGCTGGTTTGTACCGCATTCAACGCCGACTTCGACGGTGACCAGATGGCTGTCCATCTGCCGCTGTCTGTAGAAGCGCAGGCAGAGTGCCGTTTCATGCTTCTTTCTCCGAACAACCTGCTGAAACCGTCCGATGGTGGTCCGGTAGCCGTTCCTTCCCAGGATATGGTTCTTGGTATCTACTATCTGACACAGGAGCGTCCGGGCGAGAAGGGCGAAGGAAGCTTCTTCCGCGATATGAACGAAGCCATCCTGGCATACGAGAACGGATATATTACCCTGCAGACCAAGATTACCATCCGCTGCGAAAAAGAGATGGAAGATGGTACTGTAATGCAGCAGAACGTAAGCTCCACACTCGGAAGATTCCTCTTCAATGAGATTCTGCCGCAGGATCTGGGATACGTAGACCGTACGGTTCCGGGTAACGAGCTTGCGCTTGAGGTTGATTTCCTCGTTGCAAAGAAACAGCTGAAACAGATTCTTGAAAAAGTTATCAATACACACGGAGCTACCAAAACCGCAGAGGTTCTGGACTATATCAAGGCAACCGGATATAAATACTCCACCCGTGCAGCCATGACCGTATCCATTTCCGATATGACCGTGCCGCCGCAGAAGCCGGAGATGCTCGCCGAAGCACAGGCAACGGTAGACAAGATTACAAGAAACTTCAAACGTGGTCTGATTACAGACGAAGAGCGTTACAAAGAGGTTGTAGATACCTGGAAGAAGACCGACGATGCGCTGACAAAAGCATTGCTCGACGGACTGGATAAATACAATAACATCTTCATGATGGCTGACTCCGGAGCCCGTGGTTCCGATAAGCAGATCAAACAGCTGGCTGGTATGCGAGGACTGATGGCCGATACAACCGGACACACCATCGAGCTGCCGATCAAGTCAAACTTCCGTGAAGGTCTTCAGGTACTGGAATACTTCATGTCCGCACATGGAGCACGAAAAGGTATGTCCGATACCGCGCTTCGTACCGCCGACTCTGGTTACCTGACCCGTCGTCTGGTAGACGTTTCTCAGGACCTGATCATCCGTGAAATCGACTGTGCCGAGGGCAAGGACGAAATTCCGGGTATGTGGGTCAGCGAGTTCACAGACGGAAAAGAGCAGATCGAGAGTCTGCAGGATCGTATCACAGGCCGTTTCTCCTGCGAGACGATCAAAGACAAGGACGGCAACGTCATTGTAAAAGCAAACCATATGATCACCCCGAAACGTGCTGCCCGTGTCATCAAAGACGGCATCAACGAGAACGGTGAGCATTATACAAAAGTAAAAATCCGTACCATTCTTACCTGCCGTTCCGGTAACGGAATCTGCGCAAAATGCTATGGTGCCAACATGGCAACCGGCGAGGCAGTACAGGTTGGTGAGTCTGTCGGAATTATCGCAGCACAGTCGATCGGTGAGCCTGGTACACAGCTGACCATGCGTACCTTCCATACCGGTGGTGTTGCCGGTGGAGATATCACACAGGGTCTTCCTCGTGTCGAGGAGCTTTTCGAGGCAAGAAAGCCGAAAGGACTTGCCATCATCACCGAAATCGCCGGTGTTGCACAGATCAAAGACACCAAGAAGAAACGCGAAATCGTTGTTACCAATCCGGAAGACGGCGTATCCAAGACATACCTGATCCCTTACGGATCCCGTATTAAGATCGCAGACGGAACAGTTCTGGAAGCCGGAGACGAGCTGACCGAGGGTTCTGTCAACCCGCATGATATCCTGAAGATCAAAGGTGTACGTGCCGTTCAGGATTACATGATCCGCGAGGTACAGCGAGTTTACCGTCTGCAGGGTGTAGAAATCAACGATAAGCATATCGAGGTTATCGTTCGCCAGATGCTGAAGAAGATCCGCATCGAGGAAAACGGAGATACCGAATTCCTTCCGGGCGACATGGTAGACTTCCTGGATTACGACGAGACCAACAAAGCTCTGATCGCAGAAGGCAAAGAGCCGGCAGAAGGAAAACAGGTACTGCTTGGTATCACCAAAGCATCCCTGGCATCCGATTCCTTCCTGTCCGCAGCATCCTTCCAGGAGACCACCAAGGTTCTGACCGACGCTGCTATCAAGGGTAAGGTTGACCATCTGGTAGGCCTGAAAGAGAACGTTATCATCGGTAAACCGATCCCGGCCGGTACCGGTATGAAGTGCTACAGCAACATTCATCTGAATACCGACAGCATGATCGAGGAAGAAGAGGACGAGGATCTGATTCTGACCGAAGATCTTGAGGACGATGCTCCGGCAGCTCCGATGGCAGAAGCTCCGGTTGAAGAGCCGTCAGCTGAAGAGGAAGAGCCGATGCTCGACTTCGACTTTGAGGAAATGATTCCGTCAAAGGATGATACCGAGGAGTAAACCCTTCAACAAATAATAGCAAGGATTCTCCCACCTCTATAGGTGGTGAGATGAATTGCAAATAAGAAAGTTAACGGCAGTGGCGGGCGGAGAGAAATCGGTATCCCCCACTGACATGAGGCAAACCACAGTCAGCATTCTGCTGACATGTCAGACTCTGTGAAATTACCGACTGTGGATTGAAACAAGGTTAAAAAATAAATATGTCATTTGTGAAAAGCAGAGAATTTTCGGTTCGCCGGGGTCTCTGCTTTCCTTGTGTTTTCGGGAGCATTTTGTTACAATGGAGACAGAAAAGAGGGAAGCCTATGTGGATAAAAAAATTACCTGGCATCGTGGCAAATGCGGCGGTACTGATTCTGGATATATTTGTGATTCTGATGATTGCAGCGCTGTTTCTCCACCAGCAAACGGCGGGAGAGCGTGTGAAAGAGACGATTACGCGTTTTTCCACGACATCGGAGGAGTATTATTCCGAGGGAGAGGCATACAGCCAGAAGAGCGACCGGGTGCATACGTATGCGGTGAAAGAACAGTCTAAATAAGAGGAAAAGATGAGGTAAACTATGCTCCAGAAGTGGAAAAGAAAAGGAAAAAGATTCCGCCATGTGGAAAAAGACGGAGAAGAGACGACGGAGCTTTCTGTGAAAATACAGGCGGCAAAATTTCGTGATCTGCCGATGAGTCTGCGGATTCTGATCGTGAATCTCAGTCTGTTTCTGATTCTGTGCGCCGTATTTTTTATGGCAGGCGCGTATCTGTATGCGCCGCAGGCGGCAGGACGGAATTACGTGGAAGCATGCCTGGCAGGAGACTGGAACAGTGCATACGATGTATGCCAGTTCCCGGACAGCACGTTTCTGTCGCGGAAGAACTACGTCAATGCAATGACCTGGAAAGCAAAACAGGACGGCACTGACGGGCAGGAAACACCGGAGATCAAGAGCTTTTTCATGCGCAGAAAACAGAATCTTGAGACCGGGGAAAACAGGATTTATACTGTGCGGTACACGTTAAAAGGCGTGAGCGACTCGCAGGAAGAAACATTGGAGATCGCCGCCGGGGATACCGTAAAATGGAACTTCAAAGAGTGGTACGTTGTGCCGAAAGACAGCTGCGTGACGGATGTCGAAATCACCGTCCCGGCGGATGCCTCGTTCTATCTGGACGGCGTGCAGGTCGGGAAAAAGTATTTAAAAGAGACGGCAGATAACGTCAGCATCTACAAAATCCCGTATCTCTTCCTCGGCGGCCACACCATTGAACTGACCGAAAAACAGAAAGACCCATACCGCGAGATCATCCTCGTGCAGGACAACAGCAGCATGGAATTCCTGCCGGATTTAAAACTCAACGATTCCATCGGCAAAACCATCGCCGACCGCGCAGAAGAGTCCCTGGACAAGGTATTCACAGCCGCAGCCGCCGGAAAATCCTCAGCACCATCAAAAACGAATTTTCCGCGACACGCCGTACAGAAAACCGCCAAAGAACAGTACCAGCAGCTCTGCGATGCCTACCTGAACAGCGACACCAACACCGGAACTCACCAGCATCACCGTGAGCAGCGTCTCCACAACCGTAACCAACGAATCCAACCAGATGAAGATCGAAACCAACGTGACCGCTGCGATCGAGCGACGAACCCGTTTCCTCCATTTCTTCCGCAAAACCAAAATAGAGACCGTCACCTGGAAACTCGAGTCCGTTGTGACGCTGGAAAACGAAAAATGGGTGATGGGCAGCGATTTCCTGAAGGGCGTTGAGCTGTCGAAGTGATTTTGAGAAAACGGTTGATATTTCTGAGAACTCTGCGTACAATAGAAATACCAAGAGAGAAATCTCTTCCTAAAATAGGACATGAGGCATAAGGTGTTTGCTTCTGTTGTTCTGGCAACGTTAAAACTTTGCAGTTACTCTTAAGCAGAGAGGATAATCAGGCTGGACAGGTGAAAGACCTGTGATTTGGTGGCAAAGCACCAGAAAGAAACCAGGTTTCTTAAAAGAGAGTGACAAAGAGTGATTTTGTATCCGCTTTTACCATGGGTGCAGAGTCACTCTTTTTTTGTGACAAGATGTTAAGAAACGATAAACATTAATTTACCAGAAGTGGAAAAATGTAAGAATTTGTGCCTTGCATCTTAGGTCAGATCACGTTATGATAGTAAGTAGAAAAATGTCGAAAAACGTTTGTGTTACGATGGAAGAAAGTTCCGCAAAGGGGCGGGACGATGGAGTATAAACAGATCATATGGAAAGAAAATCATTGAAACAGAGAAGAAAGCAGATGCGCCGCAGACAGATGATGCAGAAAGTATCACGGATTTCCCTGTGTGTGGTAATCGGCCTTCTTTTTCTTGCGCTTATCTGGAAATTTGCGGGAGCGCAGCTTGCGAAAAAAGGAATTGTACTGAGTAATGACACAGCCGCAAAGACGGTGAGCGAGACGGCGCCGGAGGCGGAGGACGGATCGGGAAATGCGGGAATTAAGAAGCTTGCGGAGACCACGCCGCCGAATGAGACGCCGGGATGGCAGTACAGCTCGTCGGGCTGGTGGTACGCAACGGATGCCACAACGTACTACGTCAACGGCTGGGCAGATATCGACGGAAACCAGTACCATTTTGATTCCAATGGTTACATGGCGACCGGCTGGAAAGCGATCGGCGGAAAAGGCTGTTACTTTGATGACCAGGGTGTTTACCAGCCAGACCGCAACGGCTCGATGATGGTAGCCCTGACCTTTGATGACGGCCCAGGCGTCTATACCAGCACGCTTCTCGATACGCTGGAGCAGTACGGGGCACAGGCGACGTTCTTTATGCTCGGCAGCAATGTGGAAAAATACGGTGCAGATGTGATCCCGCGCATGGCGGCGATCGGCTGTGAGCTTGGAAACCACTCCTATGCGCATCCGAATATGAAAGAACTGAGCACCGACGACGGCCTTGCCCAGTTCCAGATGACGGATGATCTGATCGCCCAGTACAACAACGGACAGGGTGCAACTGTCATCCGTTTCCCGTATGGAAACAGCACCGATGAACTGCTCGCATCTATCGGCCGCCCGAGCATCATGTGGGATGTCGATACCCTGGACTGGCAGACAAAAATGTACAGGCAAACATCAGCGCCGTTCTCGACAGTGTAAGCCCGGGAGACATTATCCTGATGCATGATATCCACGAGACGACCGTAGAATCGTGTGCAACGATCGTGCCGGAGCTGATCAACCGCGGGTATGAGCTTGTCACGATTCATACTCTTGCAGCGGCAAACGGCGTGGATCTTGCAGCGGGAGAGACGTATTACGGCTTCCATGGCGGAACGACAAACGAATAGAAAACAGAATAGAAAAACGACAAAGAACCGCCGGTTTACTCTCAAATCAAGAGTGAACCGGCGGTTCTTATGTCATTTTATGAAAATTTATTTCATTGCCGCTCTCTTACGAAGTCTGGAATCCAGCTCTTTCTTACGGATACGTAAGGAAACCGGAGTAACCTCAAGAAGCTCGTCCTTGTCGATGAAGTCCAGAGCCTGCTCCAGGGAAAGGATTCTCGGCGGAGTCAGACGCAGTGCCTCGTCGGAAGAAGAAGTACGGGTGTTGGTCAGGTGCTTCGTCTTGCAGACGTTCAGCTCGATATCCTCGGCCTTACCGTTCTGTCCGATAACCATACCGGCGTAAACCTTCTCGCCAGGTCCGATGAACAGAGTACCGCGCTCCTGTGCGGAGTACAGACCGTAGGTAACGGACTCGCCTGCCTCGAAAGCGATCAGGGAACCCTGTTTGCGGTATTCGATGTCGCCCTTGTACGGTGCGTAATCTTCAAACTCGGTGTTCAGGATACCCGTTCCTTTGGTGGAGGTCATGAAGATTAATAAAGTTGGTTCGAGAAGGGAAGGAACAACAGTTGGCCGATCTGCCACTGCCCAGCATGGCATTGCATCTGCGCATGCAGGTGAAAGAAGGACTCCCCTATCAATTCGCCTGGAGTAAAGACGGC
>ENA-OQMY01000424-OQMY01000424.1-human-gut-metagenome-genome-assembly--contig:-NODE-424-length-11775-cov-4.263479_pt1 | contig 11775 bp, 10 predicted proteins | sample MGYA00242623_ERZ504868 | MGnify/ENA primary metagenome ERZ504868 (study PRJEB26092, sample SAMD00036386) | human gut metagenome | host: Homo sapiens | study: EMG produced TPA metagenomics assembly of...
GGAAAATACGATTTCATCATTACGGACAACGGCGGCAACACGTTCACGCTGCACACGGAGGTAGACAACATCGACTATCTCGCGCCCGAAGCAGAATATACCGTGACGCCGGATGTCTGGACGAACGGGCCTGCGGCCATCCATGTGACGGCCACGGACCCGAAGCCAGAGGACGGCTATGCGCCCAGCGGCGTTAAGTCCATCACACTGCCGGACGGCACGGTAGTGGAGGGCGATGCGGCGGATTTTACCGTGAGCGCCAATGGTACGTATGACTTTGTCATCACCGACAACGGTGGGAATACGGCTACACTGCATGCACAAGTGGGCAACGTGGACACCGCGCGCCCGACTGTGGATTTCCATTTTGAGCCGCTGGACGGCGGCGGCCGCACCATCATCACGGAATATGGCAAAACCGAGTACTACAATTACGATATCGCTATGAACGCCAGCGCCGGTGATGTTGGCTCGGGCCTTGAGCGGTACGAGTACAAAGCAGGCGACGGTGAATGGACGGCATTCGACCCGGCAGACCCGCCGAAGTTTACGGAGGAACAGATCGTCCATATCGTTGTGCGTGTATGGGACGTCGCCGGGAATGTGAGCGAAGAAAAAGCACGGGACGTCGTGCTGGACAAAACGCCGCCCAGGGCTTCGCATACGCTGACGCCGGGCAGGGACGGAACGGTGAACATCAACCTGGGAATGGACGGCAGCATCTGCGGCGTCCAGTCCATCACGCGGCCAGATGGAAGCGTTGCGTATGGTGTGGATACGCTCGTGTTTGAGGTGGACCAAAACGGAGATTACGATTTTTTCGTGTGGGACCGGTGCGGGAATCTGCTGAAGTACACCGTGCCGGTCGACGGCTTCGCTGCGTCCGTGCAGCCGAAACCTGCGCTCTTTGAGCCGGAAGAAACGAAACCGGAACCCGATCCGGAGCCGGAGCCGGAAGGACCGGAGGCCCCGGTGGAGATTCCTGTACAGGAGGACGCCCGCGCATTGACGCTGGCCGACCTTGTCTGCATGCTGCTTTCTATCCTGTTTGCCATTTTTGTGTGGCTGCGCAGGAAAAAAGCGGCGGTGAGGATACAGACAATGAAAATGAGCAGGCTGAACGCATGGACGAAGAAGCGGAGGAAAATGAGCCGCGGGGTTATGCAGTGCAGAAAACCGTGAATTCGGTGCTGGCGGTACTGTCTGTGGCCTTGTTCTTCCTCACACAGCCGCTTGTATGGCGCTTCCGATTGGTGGACTGGTGGACGGTGTTGTTCGTGCTGCTGTGCGGCACGGCGCTGGCCATGCTCATCTGGAAGCGCAAACAGGAGAATAGCCCCGAAGAATTTGATGAAGAAAAAAACGGAGGATCTTGCAGAATGAAAACGATCGTATCACTGGCCCTTGCGGGCCTCATGTCCATTTCCGCACTGCTTCCCGCGCTGGCGGCACAGGAAACGGAGAGCGTATCCATCCACGAAAGCTCCGGCATTTCGGAAAGCATGGCGCAGGATGAGAGCAGTGTATCCAGTTCCGGCGGTTTGGCGGACGGAAGCGCTGCATCCAGTTCCAATAGTACAGAAGATGGAAGCGCCGAGCCGGAGTCCGGCAGCAATGCAGAGGATGGATCGGATTCTGTCCCGCAGCCCGAATCCGGCAGTACGCCGGTGGAGGCTGACAGCAACATTTCTGAAGATTCGGAAGAGGAACCCGGCAGCTCACGGCCTGTTTCCGGCAGTATGGCGCCCGATGAAATGGACGCTGACTCGGAACCGGCTTCCGGCGGCGAAACGACGGAATCGGATGCCGATGCAGAAAACTGCAGCTGCGTCCGATGTGATTGAAGCAGAGGCGGGGGAACAGACGGTTCCTGTTACGGTATCGGAAGAATACGCGCTCCTGCTTGCGGCCAACCAGGCGGACAGCATGATGGGCCATGCGGGCATGGAGCGCAGCGGCGCCTGTACGCAGCCTGCGGCATCCTTTGTGCTGGCGGACTACGCCGCAGAAACGGAGGATGAGAGCTACTGTCTGCTTTGGGAAGCGATGAAAGCGGCATTTGAGCAGCTTGGCGCACAGGGATGTACAGCGGCCAACTGTGTTTTCACAGATGGTATGATCATCCTGATGCGATAGGACGGAATGGGACGGGGCGGCTGAGGCCGCCCCGTTTCAGTGTTATGGAGGGCTGAAACAGTGGAACAGGAAAAACTCGTACAGGGCTGGATGGTCTGCGGAACAGATGAAGAAACTCAAAAACCAGAGATGTATTTTCTGGACGTCAACAATGCGATCGCATACCGGGAAATGCAGCGGGATGCCGCGTCTCTGACGCTCCGGCTGCAGTACATCCGCCCGGAATGGGCAAAAGACCTTCACAAAAGCCGCCTGCGGCAGCGGGACGGAAAACAGGAACGATGAATGGGGAATGCAGAATGAAAATACAGATTTTTAACCGTTTGATCAGGCATGGAGAGAGCTTCCGTGCACCGCGCTCCGTGCAGGAGTCCATTCCGGTCAGAAAGATATACCGGGACGGGGTCTGGCTGTGCGGCGGGCGGTATTCCAAGATGTGGCGGTTTCAGGATGTGAACTACGCCGTGGCGTCGGAAGCGGACCAGGCGGAAATATTGATGCGCTACTGCAGCGTCATCAACGCATGGCCGGATGATGCGTATGTGCAGGTGCTCACGAACAATCGCCGCATCGACCCGGTGGAATTTGAGAACACCATGCTGATGAATTTGCGCGGCGATGATATGGACAGGCTGCGGGAGGAATACAACCAGATCGTGCGGGAGCGCACGGAATGGAGCAACAACATTTTCCGGGAGAAATACATCGTTATCTCCGTGCAGCGGCGGAGTATTGAGGAGGCACGGAGTTTTTTTGCCCGCGCCGGCACAGAGCTTGCATCCGGATTCGGGCGGCTGTCCAGCCAGCTTACAGAGCTTTCGTCCCATGACCGCATCCGCATCCTGCACGATTTTTTTCGCAGCGGGGAAGAACCGTATTTCAATTTTGACCTTTCGCAGGCCATGGCGCGGGGACAGGATTTCCGGGACGCTATCGCGCCGGACAGCCTGCAATTCAAGAGCGACCATTTCATCATGGGCAAAAAGTACGGGCGTGTGCTGTTTTTGAAGGACTATCCAAATTTTCTCAAGGACGAGACGATCGCCAGGCTGTGCGAGTTCCCGCAGAATCTGATGCTGTCCATCCAGATCGTCCCGGTCCCCATGGAGGAGGCTGTGGCGGACATGCAAAAGCGCGTGCTTGCCGTGGAGACGGATATTACCCGGTGGCAGCAAAAGCAGAACGCGAACCACAACTTTTCCGCGGAGCCGCCCTATGAGATGCAGCAGATGCGGCAGGAAATGAAGGCGCTGCTGGATGATCTGACCTCGCGGGACCAGCGGATGGTGCTTGTGCTGGTGACGCTGGTGCATCTGGCGGACAGCTATGCGCAGCTCAACAGTGACACGGAGGCCATCACGGCCACGGCGCGGGGCGATCTGTGCCGTTTCAATACGCTCCATTTCCAGCAGGAGGAAGGCCTGAACACGGCGCTGCCTTACGGCTTACGGGAAATTGAAGCGATGCGCACGATGAACACAGAGAGCGCGGCGGCGCTGACGCCCTTTTCCGTGCAGGATGTGATGGATCGGGGCGGGATCTACTATGGCAGAAATGCCATCAGCCGGAACAGCATCATTTGCAACCGCAAGTTGCTGCTCAACGGGAACGGTTTTTATCTTGGCGTGCCGGGCAGCGGCAAGAGCATGGCCGCGAAATGGGAGCTGATGAACGTTATTCTGAACACGGACGATGATGTATTGATCTGTGACCCCGAAGCGGAGTTCGGCCCGGTGGTGGATGCGGTGAGAGGGCAGAACATCCGCCTTGCGCCGGACAGCACGCAGCATGTGAACGCGCTGGAGCTGGGAAAGGGCTATGAGGCAGGGGAAAAGCCCGTTTCGCTCAAATCCGAGTTTATCCTTACACTGTACGAGCACCTTTTGGATGTGCAGACGAACGGACGCCGGGCAAAATCCATCATCGACCGCGCGGTGCTCGACCTGTATGAGGAATTCAGCAAAAAGCCGCAGGCTCCTACACTGCAGGACCTTTACCGTATTTTGCAGTGCCAGAAGGAGGATCTGGCGAAGGATATCGTGCTGGCCAGTGAAATTTTCACAAAGGGCAGCCTGAACACGTTCGCACAGCCCACCAACGTGCAGCTGGACAACCGTGTTTTGTGCTTCAATATCCGGGACCTGGGCCAGCAGCTGCGCCCCATCGGCATGCTGGTGCTGATGGAGGTGGTCATGATGCGCGTGATGCAGAACCGCCTGCGTGGCAAGCGGACGTGGATCTATTTTGATGAGCTGTCTGTTCTGTTTTCCTATGAGTGGTCCACGAACTTTCTGGATGTATCATGGAAAAGATACCGGAAGTACGGGGCTTTGGCCAGTGGGATATTTCAGAATCTGGACCAGGCGCTGGACAACGAGGTAGCACGCAGTATGATCTCCAACAGTGAATTTCTTGTACTGCTCAATCAGGCGGCGTCGGACCGCACGAAGCTGGCGGAGCTTCTGCATATTTCGGATACGCAGCTTTCGTATGTCACGGATTCTGAAGCGGGACGCGGCCTGCTGAAGATGGGCGGCAGTCTGGTGCCGTTCATCAATGATATTCCAAAGGACACCCAACTTTACAAATTGATGAGCACGCGCCCTAATGAAAAGTTCTTATAAATGGAAAGAGTGATTGTAATTAGCTGCCCATAAGCCATTTTTACAGAAAAAACTTGCGATAATAATTGCATGGATGTCTCCTTTCAACGACAATAGACACACCACCTTGAAAGGAGAGTGTGTCTATGATTACAAACAATTTCAACAAAGAGCTTCGGGGTATTTCAGATGCATTACGTGATTTGGGGTACACTGACAGCACCATCGGGCTACGTCAACGCTATTGGAAAGAGTATTGCTGCTATCACGGAAGTCTCGACATTGATGAAGCGTCAATGGACGAGTTTCTGCTGGAAAACTACGGTATTCAGAGTGGGAACATCAACATTTCCAAACGACAGTATGAAGCACGAGCTGCGCTTCGTAATTTGCTGGAATATCGCCGTTATGGAAAAATCAAGAACTATCATACGCCGTGGTTTAAAGATTTGCCGTGGGTGGAGCCTTTTCGAGCTATAACGGAAGATTTCATTTCATATCTGCGGAGTCAGAACAGTAAGCCGGCAACCATCGTCAATTATGAACGTACACTAAAACGCTTCACAAACCATCTGCATAGCGTGGGGGTAGATTCTTTTAGAGATATGACACCAGAGCATATCTCTTCTTTTTTATCCAATTCCATCCCGGATATCGTCAGGTGTCTTCGAGCTGCGCTTTGCCATCTGCGGGTTTTTCTGCGGTACCTCTATCTGAACGAACTTACAAAGGATGATTTGTCCTTGTTCATTCCAAAATCCAATGTGTTGATGAAAAGGAAACACATCCCCACTACATGGACCAGAGAAGACATTGATAAAATTCTGGCTTGTATTGATTTAGCCAGTCCTGTTGGTAAGCGGGATTACGCAATCATTCTATTGGTTGCCCGTCTCGGGGTTAGAGTCAGCGACGTGATACGCTTGGAATTCGATCACATAAAGTGGGAGAAAAACTGTATTCAACTCTCCCAGTACAAGACGAACGAGCCGTTAATTCTGCCGCTATTTGAGGATGTTGGTCAAGCGATTATTGACTATGTGAAGCATGGACGCCCGGCTTCTGACCTGAAGCTTGTGTTTATTACACACAAACCGCCGTTTCAAAAATTTAGCGACAACAATCATCTTTATGGCATGTTTAACAAATATCTGTATAGAGCCGGAATTGAAGTCACTCCAGAGAAAAGCCACGGTATGCACACGCTTCGGCACAGTCTGGCCAACGAACTTCTAAGGAAAGAAATTCCGCTTCCGGTTATTTCAGAAATTCTCGGTCACAAAAGTCTGGAAACCACTATGCAATACTTACGCGCAGATACGGAGCAGTTGCGGTATTGCACCTTAGTGGAGGGTGAAAATTATGCAGTCACCACCTAAACCATGTGCTTTTGAAAGCGATCTTGCCCTGCTGTTGTCCGCATTCGTTGCAGAAAAACAGCGATTAGGATTCAAATACAATAGCATTGAAGCATATTTAAAAAGTTTTGATACCTTTCTTCTGGGGAAGGACTGCAAGAATTCCCTGAGTAAGGAACTTATGCTCGAATGGATAGCACCGAAAGCACACCAGAGCGCCACAACGATTGAACACCGAATCCACATTATGCAGAGACTTACGGATTTTTTGAACCGCAATGGTTTTCCCGCGTATCGTATTTCATCTGAATTGATTCCGAGAAAGACGCACGACTTTATTCCCTATATTTTCACTTATGATGAGATTACGCGAATTTTAGCGGTCGTTGATGGTTTTACATTCAACAAATGCAGTCCGAAACGCCATATCGTCTATCCTTTGCTGTTCCGTGCCCTATGCTTTTGCGGACTTCGCATTTCCGAGGCGCTAAATCTAACCGTGGGTGATGTTCATTTCGAGGATGGGTTCTTCCTCCTGCGAAACACAAAAACAAGTCTGGATCGCATCATTCCGCTGGATGACAATTTAAGAGCGCGCTTTGTGGCGTACAGAGAACAAATGGGCTTTTTCAGGAAAGATGAATACTTTTTCCCCTCGCCGAACGGTTCCAGATACAGTCTTGCAACAATGGACACCACGTTTAGGGACATTCTTTTTAGTGCTGGCATTCCATACCGCGGAAGGGGAAAAGGTCCGCGGCTGCATGACTTGAGGCACACATTTTGCGTACACAGTCTGCAAAAGCTGACAGCGCATGGCGAAGACCCCTATGCAGTGCTTCCGCTGCTGATGACATATATGGGGCACAGAAGCGTGCAGGCAACCAGCCAGTACATTCATCTCTCTGCCGAAAGCTTTCCGGCTATCCTGAAGCAATCCGAAGCTTTGTTTGGCAATTTAATACCGTTGGAGGACATCTCAAATGAAACATCCATCTGATTTCGCTATCTGCATTTCCAATTACCTTACAAAACACCTAGCAGGCGCAAGAAATCTCAGCCCCAATACCATAAAGTCATACAGGGACACCTTTTGCCTGCTTTTACTATTTATGAAGGAGATGAACAAAAAGATAGACAGGATTTGCTTGGTCGATATTGATGCCGACTTGGTTGTTCGCTTTTTGGATTGGCTGGAATTGGAACGCCGGAACAGCGCCTCGACGAGAAATGTGCGGTTAGCTGCGATCCATGCGTTTTTTCGATATGTGCAGTTTCAAAATCCGGAAATGCTGCTGCATTGCCAGCGTATTCTTGCAATTCCGATGAAAGAAACAGAAAAGAGATTTGTGGAATACCTGCCGGAACAAGTGCTGAAAGATCTGCTTTCCATTCCAGACCAAACAAAGAAATATGGAATACGAGATACGGCCCTGCTATGTTTGCTCTATGATTCTGGTGCAAGAGTTCAAGAACTGATTGATCTTTCCTTGTTAGATATTCGTCTGGAAACACCAGCAACGGTCCGTCTCTATGGTAAAGGTAGGAAAGTGCGCGTTGTCCCACTTATGTCACAAACGGCAGCCATATTGCAAAAGTATCTAAATATGTGGCACTTGGATGCTGTGCGCAGACCGGACGATCCAGTGTTTGTCAACCACCAGGGAAAGAGACTGACTCGCCCCGGAGTTACTTACATTCTAAACAAATATATGGTTCAAGTCTCTTGGATGGAGGGCAAAAAAGGGGTTACTCCCCATGTTATCCGCCATTCCAAAGCAATGCACCTGCTCCGTGCGGACGTTGATCTTCATTACATTCGAGATTTTCTTGGACATGTGCAGATTGAAACGACTGAGGTTTACGCCCGCGCGGATGCGGAGATGAAGCGCAAAGCATTGGAAACCGCAAATCTCGATCTTCCAGCCGAATCCCAGACAAGCTGGCAAAAAGATCAAAGCCTATTATCCTGGCTACAATCACTATGACAACAAAACAGAAAGTTTTATCGAAAGACATTTGCGTAAGAACGGCTGAATTTCAGCCGTTCTTCGCGTTTCTTTCCATTATTCAAAACTTTTCATTAGGGCGCTTATGCAAAGCTTTCCATAAGCGCCCAGGGGAGGTGTAGTCTGATGAAAGAACTGAAAACAAAGAAAAGCGCGGAAGGAGCGCGCGTAAAGGAAAAGAGTGATGCTTTGCCGCGTGCGGCAAAGCGTATGCTGCGGGCGGGTCTGATGGAAAGGCAGGCTTCCCGGCAGCGTGATACGCAGGAGAAAGCGCCGGAGCGTGCAGCAGAGGAACAGGTGGAGCGTGCTGCGCTGCGGGGCGGGGAGACGGCTGCGGACGCAGGCCGGGCGGTATTCAGGCAGGCTGTGCCTCTGCGGGCAGAACGGGAAAAGGACCAATGGACGGATGCACAGGCAGTAGGCCGTTATCGCTCTGCATCACGGGCCGCGCATACCGATGGTGTGGGACAGAAAACAGAGAAAATTTCCCGAAATCGGGAAATTTTGAATCGGGCGCAGGAGGTGGCTTCACGCCGGTCTGACACACTGAGGCCGGGAGCTATGCGGCAGAAAAGAACGGTGCACGATGGTGCGCACCGTTCTTCTGCATTTTTTTAAGAGAGGGCATGAAATTGCCGTAAGCGTCCAAGGGCGCTTCACAAAAACAGGCGGCGCGCCAATTTGCACGGCAGACTGTACAAGCAACCGTACAGGCGGCCCGGAGTGCGGGCAGGCTGCTGGCACAGGCCGGGCAGGCGGCGGCGCGGGTGGCGTCCGCCGTGTTATCCTGGTCAGGCGCAGCGCTTGCCGCGGCGTCGCCTGTTTTGGTTCTGGTTCTCATTGCGGGGATGGTGGGGGCGTTTCTGGCTTCTCCCTTCGGCGTGTTCTTTTCCAACGAAACGACACAGGACGGGATGCTCATGCGGCAGGCGACGACGGAGCTGAACGAAGAATACTACGCCCGCATCGGTCAGATCGAACAAGCGAACCCCCATGATATTTTGGAAATCGAAGCATCGGATGGTGTTTCTGCCATTCGGTGGGAGGATGTGCTCTCTGTCTACGCCGTCAAAGTCACAACAGATGGTGTGAACGGCATGGACGTTGTGACCATGGATGAACAGAAAAAAGAGATTTTGCGCGGTGTGATGTGGGATATGAACCAGATCACATACAGAAGCGTTACGGTGAAAAAAGAGGTGGAGATGGTTACAGAGGATGAGGACGGAAATGAGGTGGTCGAGATGCAGGAGATAGAAGAAACGACGCTGACGGTCTATCTGCACCACACAACGCCGGAGCAGATGGCCGCGGCCTATGGCTTTACTGAACAGCAGAACGAGCATCTGGCGCTGCTGCGGCATGAGGAATACAGCGTCATGTGGGCGTCTCTGTTGGGAGGCTTTACCCATGGCGGCGGTATGATCGGCAGCGACGCCGATTGGGTAGGCACGGGCATTTTTGCATGGCCGCTGCCGCAGAGCTTTACCATCATCTCACAGTTTGGATACCGCACCGACCCGTTTACGGGCGAAATATCTTACCACAGCGGCACGGATATCGCCGCGCCGTATGGCACGCCGGTTCTTGCGGCAGCGGGAGGCACGGTGACAGTTGCAAACGCGACCGACCCGTGGGGCGGAAGCTATGGGTATTACGTAAAGATACAGCATGATGGAACGTTTGACACGCTGTACGCCCACTGTTCCAGCATCTGTGTCACGCCCGGACAGCAGGTGCAGCAAGGGGAGGTCATCGGCTATGTGGGCAGTACGGGGAACAGTACGGGCAACCATCTACATTTTGAGGTTTGGGAGAATAGAGAGAGAATGGATGCAATGGAATATTACAAGGTAAATTAACAGGAAGTGTGCAATACTGGAAAAGTGCATGCAGCCAAGAAAACTGATGCTTCAATACTTGCTTCTAATCTCTATTTTTTTAGCTCAACACTGAAAATGTATTTGTCGCCGCGCACAATGCTTTTTGTGTATTCAGCACAGGCCCCGTTTTCATGGGTAAAACGCTCCAACAAAATGCAGGGAAGCGTGCCGGTGATCTGCAGCAGCTCTTTTTCCTGGGGTAAAGGCATAACAGGACGCAGGGTTTCCCGGACGTTGTGTATCTCAAACCCATAAGCAGCTGTCAAGAAGTCATAGAGTGAACCGTTCTCCAAACGCTCTACATCCAAAGAAGGAAACCGTTTCACCGGAAGGTAACTGGTTTCTATCATCAAGGGCTCGCCCTGCCCGGAGCGCAGGCGCACCAATTCATGAACGGCGCTGCCAGTGGCATGTCCTGTTTTGCGGCAGAGACGCTCATCTACCGGGCGCATTGCGTAACTGACAACATGATTCGAGATCGTGATGTTGTCCTTTTTCAGCGTGCTGCTGAAGGAATAGAATTGTGTGAGCGGCTGGGTCAGAAAAGCGGGCTGAATAAAAGTACCTGCTCCCGGCATCGTATAGATGACTTCCGCCTGGTTCAAAAGGTCCAGGGCGGTGCGCAGCGTATAGCGGCTTACATGGTACTTATCGCATAGTACACGTTCTGCTGGCAGGGGTTGGTTTCGGGCAAAAACGCCGGTTTTTATGTCGTTAAGAATCTGCCTGTAAACCTCAAGATACAAAGCCTCTGTTTTCATCCCGATCCCTCCGCCATGGAAGTTTTATCAATAATATATTATCTAAAATAAATTCAAAAATCAAATCAGATTAACAGGGTTTTGAAATGCATTCGCTGTCCAGCCTCAATGGGAAGTGCCTTGAATATCCATACCAATTCCATAATTGGTACGAAAAAAACCGTACCAATTATGGAATTGGGCTGAAATTCACCAAAATATTGCTTGCCTCCCCAAAAAAATGTACACTATGCTTAAAGAGAGACGGAAGCGTGACGGATACGCGGTTCAAGAGGTGAGAAAATGACGTACTGGATCGGCATAGACGGTGGAGGTACAAAGACGGCGTTTGCGCTGTCTGCCGCAGATGGAGTTCCCATTCAAACACTTGCCACTACTGGTTGTTCGTACCAGGTGTTGGGTGTGGAGGCCGTGGTGAATATACTGCGAAAAGATACGGCACGTCTACTTTCCCAGGCGGGTGTGGAATGGAGCGATTGTGCAGGCTGCTGTATCGGGCTGCCTTGTTACGGAGAAAATCCCGAAATAGATAGCTTTATCGTAAAACAGATGGAAAAAGCGTTTGCACCGGTACCCGTTCACATTGTGAATGACGCAGAAGTGGGCTGGGCCGGGTCTCTGGAATGCCATGAGGGCATCCATGTGGTGGCCGGCACAGGCTCCATTGCATTTGGCCGTGGATGCGATGGCCAAAGCGCCCGCAGCGGAGGCTGGGACGAATTTTACGGGGATGAGGGCAGCTGCTATTGGGTGGGCCGTCAGGCCATGAGTCTGTTCAGCAAAGAGGCAGACGGACGTGTACCCAAAGGTGCGCTGTATGACATTGTACGCAAAGAATGCGGCTTGCTGAGGGATTTCTATTTTACCCATGTAGTGAAAGAATCCTATGCCCCTTACCGCACAGAAGTGGCGGCGTTCCAAAAATATGCCTGTCAGGCCGCCGAGGAAGGAGATCATGCGGCGGCTGAATTGTATCGCGAGGCTGCCAGAGAACTGGCGCTGATGGTAAGGGCAATCAAAAAACG
>ENA-OQMY01000425-OQMY01000425.1-human-gut-metagenome-genome-assembly--contig:-NODE-425-length-11698-cov-2.414225_pt1 | contig 11698 bp, 14 predicted proteins | sample MGYA00242623_ERZ504868 | MGnify/ENA primary metagenome ERZ504868 (study PRJEB26092, sample SAMD00036386) | human gut metagenome | host: Homo sapiens | study: EMG produced TPA metagenomics assembly of...
AAGCATCCAACCTTCCTTTGCAAGTCAAATCACCTACTTTCCCGAATTTCGGCGTTTTGTGTAGTTTTTTTCCAGCCAGCCCAAGATGCCGTACAATCCTGCCGCAACGAGGCAGAGGATCAGGATGGACAGGATTACCCAGTCAAGTCTGAACAGATTTGCCCACCTTTTTGCGGCAGAGACGCTCGTCAGCCGCCCGATTTGCCGCTATCCAGAGCTCTTCAGAGACGATAGCAGGAATTTTCCCCGCATAGACGTACTGCCCGCCCGGCGGTGTAGGGAGCGTTTTTCCGGTGTTAAAATCGTAATGCTTCTTGTTCATGACTACGGTGCCTTTATTCATGGGATTCCGCACCATGCGGATAATGTCTGTTCCAGAGAATGGTTTTCCGGCGCGGCTGCGGACGCCCTCCGCTGCCAGAACCGCCGCAATTTTCCGTCCGCCGAGACCGTCTGCACAGAGTTCGTACATACGGTGCTTCACTGCGGCCTCCTCCGGGATGATCTCAATCGCTCCGCCTGCCGTCCGCCGGTAACCATAACTTTTTGAGGTCAGCACCGGCTTTCCATTATTCTGCTGCCGTTTCTGGTGCGCCAGATTCATCTTCTTGCTCAGCTCCCGGCTGTACTCCTCCGCCAGAATCGCCTTAATGCCGGTCAGAAGCGCGTCTTCCGGCGAATAGAATGTGTTCTCCAGATAAAAATACAGCCGCTTTCCGGCGCAGTTTAAGCGGTCTGCGAACAGATACCAGTCCCGCGTGTTCCGCATCAGGCGGTCCTGCGACTTGATTACGACGACATCAAACCGGTTCTGCTCGAGATCCTCGTACAGGCGGTTATATTCCCGTCTGCCCTTCCGGCTCGTACCGGAGCGGCTCTCCACGTAGGCATCCACAAGCCTCCATCCTCTTGCCCGGATTGCCTCTTCCGCCTCCGCCGCCTGTCTTACCAGCGCATCCTTCTGATTTTCCTCCTCGGTGCTGCACCTTGCATAATAAACCGCACGCAGCTTCTCCTCTTCCATCTCCTGTCTCACTTTCCAGATGCTTCTCTTTACTATATAGAAAAAACGGACCGGAAAGTTCCGACCCTCTTTTTGTAATTTCTTTTACGGATTGCACCGTCCGCACGGCTCATAGCCTTCGGCGATCAGGTCCTCGCGCGGTCCCTGATATGTCGCCTTGTTTTCATCCTTAATCGAGCTGACGCTGGAGCATGACGGCAGGTGGAATTTCATGCTGGATGTGTTCATGACATATTCCTGCTGATCCGTCATCGTTCCGCTGCTTTCGCTTAACGTGCTGTCTCCCGTTGCATAATTAATCGAGATGCCCGGCTGATTGTTGTATGCGAAGATATGGAAGGAAATGCCCTCGCCGTCATCTTCCATGGAAAGTGCCTCCATCTCCACACCGTCCGCTACAAGGTCGTCCCCGGTAAAAATTGGTGTAACGCGGTACAGCACATGGTTTCCGGTCTCTTTGACGTAGTCGGCAACCATGTTTTCAAACGGCAGCATGCCCTCGACGTTCAGATAACGTGTTCCAGTGATCAGATTCTTCTCGTTTGCATTCTCACCGGTCAGCTGGTATCCGATCAGATGGCAGCGGTTGTACAGATATTTACCTTCCACCTGATCGTATTTTACCGTATGCCAGCCCGTCGGCTTTACCTGGCCGATCGCGCCGCGCTTCTCCGTCGGCATCAGATCCTGGCCAATATTCGCCTCTGCCACGCCGCACCGTCCCAGGCTGTCCAGATCGCTGTAATGCTCGTACGACTCGGTCGTCTTTTCCTCATCGGTAAAATCCGGCTCATTTCCGTTTAAAACGACATACGGTTCACCGGAAAACTCCGGAACATCAAGAACTGAAACGGCCGTCGGTGCCTGATCGGTAATCTGGGATTCCGTCATCGTATAAGCGGCCGTAACCTCCGAACCGGAATCTGCTCTCTCCGTCGAGAGAAGATCCTGCGCCTCACAGCCGGTCAGTGTCAGAGCAAGAAGCGCCGCCAGCAGCAGAAGCTGTTTTCTTAGTTTTTTCATTTCTCATATACCTCTTTCGTTATTTTCTCATGGGAATAGCCTGCAAACTCCTCCTCGGACACTTTATTCCATTTGGAAAGATCCAGGTCGAATTTCCGGTCAGACGGATAATGCCGGTTCCACCAGAAAACGATGATTTTCTCTATCTTCGCTTCCACAGCCTGCAGTCCCGTATTCTCCACAAAGCAGTATTCTCCTTCGCCTGCCTGCTCCAGAAAATCTGCCGCCGCCTGAAGTGTTACCTTCCCACTCTCCTTCTGCTCCGCGAACAGCTTTTCCGAAGCCGGATTCATCCAGAGCGTTTTCCCCTCACACAGTTCGCAGATTTTTTCCGTTACCACGCGGTCCCGCGAAACGCGTCGTCCGCCAAACTGCATTCCTCTTCGTTCTTCCAGACATACGATTCCAATCATCTGTCATCCTCCCTTCTCTTGCGTGTGCATATCTGAACACCTGACTGCCGTAGATAATCAGATAGCCAAGCCCCTCTCTTGCCCCGATAAACTCTCCGATTACAACACCGACGAGGCACAGGCCGATGTTGACCTTCCACACGGCGAGCAGCCCCGGAAACGACCACGGCAGCACGACGCGGAACAGCATATCCTTCTTCGTTCCGCCGAGTGTTGCAATCAGGCGGAGCATATCCGGCTCCACACTCTGAAAACTGCTGTAAATGCTGATCACCGAGCCGAATATCGCAACGGAAATGCCGGCCGTGATGATCGTTTTCACGTTTGCCCCCATCCACACAATGAGAAGCGGGGCGAGCGCGATTTCGGCAGGCTGTTCAGGACTACCAGGTACGGCTCCATCACCGCAGAAAAGCGCGGAAAGAGCCACAAAAGCACAGCGAACGCCATGCCAAGTGCCGAGACAAGCAGAAAGCTGATTCCCGTCTCATACACCGTGATCCCGATATGGCGCAGAAGGTTCTGCTCCGTCAGCAGGGTCACGAACGTTTTTCCCACCCGCACAGGGCTGGAAAAGATAAACGGATCAATCCATCTCAGATCCGCCGCCACCTCCCATAATACCAGAAAACTGACGAGAAGCAAAGCCCGAAACACCCGCACCTGCTCCCGTTCTCGTTTTTTTCTGCCGGAGATACGCCCTCTGAAAGCTGCTCTCCGGCGTTTTTGCCTGCTCACGCATTTTCATTCAGCTCCTTCCAGATGGCATTGAAATACGGTTTTAAATTCCGGCGCACTGCGCGCTTTCATCGGCGTGCGCTCCTCCATCGCAAACCGGATCGGAATCGTTTTTTTTCACATATGCCGGCCGTGCCGCCAGAACAATCACACGGTCCGCCATACTGATGGCCTCCGAAATATCGTGTGTCACGAGAATTGCTGTCTTTCCCTCTTTTTTGATGATCTTTCCGATATCATCACAGACGTTCAGCCTCGTCTGGTAGTCGAGAGCGGAGAACGGCTCGTCAAGCAGCAGAAGATCCGGCTCCATCGCCAGTGTACGGATCAGTGCCGCCCTCTGCCGCATACCGCCGGAAAGTTCGGACGGACGGGCATTGGAAAAGGATTTCAGGCCGTATGTCTCCATCATCTCCCCGACTTTTTCTTTCCGCTCGGGTGTCAGCGTGCGCGAAATCTCAAGGCCCAGCAGAACGTTGCTGTAGATGGTCCGCCATTCAAACAGGTGGTCTCTCTGCAGCATGTAGCCGATATGGAGATCCGCCTCCGTGATCGGCCGTCCGCGGCTCAGCAGAGTTCCCGCCTCCGGCTTTTAAAAAGACCGGAAATCAAGTTCAGGATCGTTGCTCTTTCCGCAGCCGCTCGGTCCGACAAGAGCAACAAATTCCCCCGTTTTTACCGAAAAGGTCAGATCGCACAGCGCCGGTGTTTCTCCTTTCATGGTGTGATAGGACAGTGATATATGCTCTAATGACAGGATTTGATCATCCATTTTTTTGCATCCTCCTCTATCTATAAGATATCATATGCAGCTTGCATCCCAGCCGCGCTGAGGCTATAATAGAAAGGATTGAAAGATACCAGGAGGTTTGAAGATACATTATGGCCAATAAAAGAAATTACCAGAAGGAGCTGGATGCGAAGATTGCAGGACTTCACGGTGAAGTTCCGACCTTGCTGCTGCACAGCTGCTGTGCGCCGTGCAGCAGTTACGTGCTGGAATATCTGTCGCAGTATTTTTCCATTACGCTCTTTTACTATAATCCCAACATCTATCCGCCGACGGAGTACGAGCACCGCGTGGAGGAACAGCAGCGTCTGATCCATTCTCTTCCCGCCGTGCATCCGATTTCCTTCTGCCCCGGCCGTACGATTCTGACCGGTTCTATAAACTGACACGCGGGATGGAAAATGTGCCAGAGGGCGGCGAGCGCTGTTTTGTCTGCTATGAAATGCGGCTCCGCGAAGCGGCCGAAATGGCAAAGCAGCTCAAACTCGACTATTTTACAACAACCCTCTCCATCAGCCCGCTGAAAAACGCGGAAAAGCTGAATGAAATCGGAGAACGGCTTGCCGCCGAATACGGGATCCCATATCTCAATTCAGATTTCAAGAAACGGGGTCGGCTACCAGCGTTCCATCGAACTTTCCCATGAATACGGCCTCTACCGCCAGGACTACTGCGGCTGCGTCTTTTCCCGCCGGGAACGCGACGCACGGGTGGCAGCACAGGAAAATGGCAACAGCTGATGTGCTCTTTGAAGTGTCCGGCCAAAAGCTCCGTCAGGATATGCTGTACGAACTGATTTTCCTGAAACTTGTAACAGCAAACGCCCTTTGCAGCAGATCTTTTTCCTGCAAAGGGCGTTCGTATTTATGTCATATTTCTCATGATACCAGAAAACCCGCAGAACCTTACGTCCTGCGGGTTTCTAAAGAATAAGCCGAAAATCAGATTCGAACTGACGACCCCTTCATTACGAGTGAAGTGCTCTACCGGCTGAGCTATTTCGGCCTGTGAAATTCATTTCCTGAATGACACAATCATTATTATACCGTAGTTTTTTTTGAAATTGCAAGCAGTTTTTTTTGAAATTTATGAATCGTTTTTCTAAAATTTGTTCCGCCCCACTGATTTCCCGCCGTTTCCATCCCTGTTGTTTTCACCTCCCTGGCGCAAATTTTATGCATAAACTTTGTCCTCACTTTCAAAAATTAAGGAAAACCATCCCTTTTCCTTATAAAAATTAATGTATTTTGAAAGAAAAGCATTGACAACCGCCTAAAAAAGTAAGTATAGGTTTTTAACTAAAGGAAGAAAGGGGCTGTTGTCATGACCATGCAATACGATAATCTGGAAGACAAGCTCAGTCAGCTTGTAGAGTATACGAAAGATTCCGGAAAGATTGATTTATCTTTATACACTGAGTACGATGTAAAACGGGGACTGCGTGATTCCACTGGTAAAGGTGTTCTCACCGGCCTGACCGAAATTTCCGATGTTATCGGCTTCGATATTGATGAGCGCACCGGCGAAAAAGTTCCGACCGATGGCCGTCTCTATTTTCAGGGCTATAACGTCGCTGATCTGATCAAAGGTATGGAAGGACGACGCTTCGGTTTTGAAGAGATTACCTATCTTCTTCTGTTCGGTTCTCTTCCGACAGAACCGCAGTTAAATGATTTCAACGAAATTTTAAGTATCTACCGCGAGCTACCGGACACTTTTGTCCGCGACGTTGTCATGAAGGCAACCAGCAAAAACATGATGAATACTCTGCAGCGCTGTGTGCTGACCCTGTATTCCTACGACGAAAAGCCGGATGACATTTCCATTCCGAACGTCCTCCGCCAGGCTTTGAGTCTGATCGCCAAAATGCCGCTGATCGCCGTTTACGGCTACCATGCATACCGCCACTACCACGAAAACCAGAACCTGATCATCCGAAATCCGAAACCGGAGCTGTCGATGGCTGAAAACATTCTGCAGATGCTTCACCCGGATGGAGAATACACTGCTCTGGAGGCAAAGGTTCTCGATGTTGCGTTAATTCTTCACGCAGACCACGGCGGCGGAAATAACTCAACATTTACGACACACGTTGTCTCCTCCTCCGGAACCGATACCTACTCTGCTGTTGCCGCTTCTTTAAGTTCCTTAAAAGGACCGCGCCACGGCGGTGCCAACTTGAAGGTTATGGAGATGTTTGAAAATATTGAAGAGAATGTTACAAACTGGGAAGACGAAAACGAACTGCGCACCTACCTGACCAAAATGCTTGATCGTGAAACATTCGATGGAACGGGTCTTATCTATGGTATGGGCCATGCTGTTTATACCCTGTCCGATCCACGTTGTGTGATTCTAAAAGAATATGCAAAGAAGCTTTCCGCTGAGAAGCACCGCGAGAAAGAATTTGCTCTCTATGAGTCTGTAGAACGCATTGCCGGCGAGTGTATCGCCAAAAAGCGCCGTCTGCTCAAACCAGTCTGTGCAAATGTTGATTTCTACAGCGGTTTCGTCTACACAATGCTTGGCCTTCCAAAAGAGCTCTACACCCCGATCTTTGCTATCTCCCGTATCTCCGGCTGGTCCGCACACCGGATCGAAGAGCTTGTCAACGAAGGAAAGATCATCCGTCCGGCTTATAAATATGTCGGTCATCATCGTCCGTACGTTGCCATTGAAAGAAGAACCCCAAGAAAGACTTCCCACAGTTTTTCAAATAACTAAAAAATTATGCGAAAAGGACACCTGCCCCGTACCGTTCTGGTATCGGGCAGGTGTCCTTTTATTGCCAAGTGATCTCTCGAAAAACCCGCGGAGCGTGCTTCTCATGGTTATAAACAAAACTCTGCGTTATACCCGGATCTTTGTTCCCTTGGTGTCTCGTTTTGCCAGCTTAATCTTCGCTGTCAGAGAAATCTCTTTGTCGTGATACGTGATCGTGTAATCCATCCGGCTTGCCAGCAGATACGCATGCTCTACCGCGTCGTCCTCTGCCATACGGATACCACGCACACCAACGGCTGCTTTTTTCTTCTCCGGCACTTCACTCGTAAGGAAGCGCAGGAAGACACCGTTTTTCGTCTGCAGAACCACATACTCCTGCTCCTGGCAGACCTCGGCAAGAATCAGACGGTCCTCCTCGGATGAAAGCTTCGTCGCCGCGATCGTTCGTTTTACGACATCAAACTCGGATCCATCGACAAGTTTTACCATACCGGCCGCGCTGACGAACAGCAGCTTATTGTTCTTGATATTTTCCAGTGCATCGACGTAAATCATCTGCTCCTTCTGGCTGCTGTAATTTCCAAGGTTGTCGATCGGCGTTCCCTTGTCACGGAATCTTCCATACGGGATGTCCATTACTTTGATGCTGTGCATCATGCCAAGATCCGTAAAGACGCAGATCTTATCGGTGTTTTTGCACTGGAACACATATTTGTTCTCGTTGTGCACAGCCTCTTTGTTCCGCTCGTAAGCAGACGTATCGATCGTCTTCGCATAACCGAAGCGGTCCATCAGGAAGACAACATCCATCTCCTCGACCTTCGGCTCCTCAAGAACAATCGCCTCAGCATTCTCAATCGCCGTTTTCCGCTTGTGGCCGTACTCTTTTTTTATCTGCGTCAGATCTTCCATAATAACTTCCGACATCGAGTCGTAATGATTTAAGATATCCTCGTACTTCGTAATCTTCGCCACAGTCGCCTCATGATCTTTTAAGAGTGCTTCCACTTCCAGTCCGATCAGTTTCTGCAGACGCATCTCCAGAATCGCCGTTGCCTGGCGTTCCGTAAAGCAGAGCTGTGCTGCCATACGCTCACTTGACTTTGATTTGAAGCGGATACCATCGGTCACTCCCATAATCAGACACTCTTTGACCTGCTTCTGTGTCTTGCTTCCGCGCAGGATCTCAATGATCAGATCGATCACATCGCATGCCTTGATCAGACCTTCCTGCACCTCGCGGCGCTCCATCTCTTTGCGGAGAAGGTTCTGGTATTTGCGGGTTGCCACTTCAAACTGGAAATCAACGTGATGCTCGATCACCTGCTTAAGGCTTAACGTCTCCGGTCTTCCATCTGCCACGGCGAGCATGTTGACACCGAACGTATCTTCCAGACGTGTTTTCTTGTACAGCAGATTCGTGATCCGCTCCACATCCGCGCCTTTTTTCAGTTCGAGCACGATGCGTGTTCCTTCTTTCGAGGACTGGTTGGAAATGTCGACGATTTCCGGCGCTTTCTTGCTCTCCACAAGCCCCGCCACATCGTTCAGGAACTTTCCGATGTTCGCACCGATCATCGGGTACGGAATTTCGGTGATCACAAGATACTGCTTTCCGTTTCTGCCTTTCTCCACTTCCACTTTTCCGCGGATTTTAATCTTTCCGACACCTTTTTCGTAGATCGACAGCAGGTCATCCTGATTGACGACAATACCGCCGGTCGGGAAATCCGGTCCTTTGATGTATTTCATCAGACCTTTGACGGTGATGTCGTTGTTTTTCATGTAGGCCTTGACCGCATCCACAATCTCACACAGGTTGTGCGGCGGAATGCTTGTTGCCATACCGACAGCGATACCGTCTGCGCCATTCAACAGAAGGTTCGGCACGCGCACTGGCAGAACAGACGGCTCTTTTTCCGTCTCGTCGAAGTTCGGTACGAAATCGACAACGTCTTTGTCGACGATCCTTTAAATAGACCTCCTGTCGTAAGTTTTCTGCAGTCTCGCCTCGGTATATCGCATTGCAGCGGCACCGTCACCCTCAATCGACCCGAAGTTTCCGTGACCGTCCACAAGCGGCTGCCCTTTTTTGAAATCCTGTGCCATTACGACAAGAGCATCGTAAATGGAACTGTCGCCGTGCGGATGGTATTTACCCATCGTATCGCCGACGATACGCGCGCACTTTCGGAACGGCTTGTCGTACTGGATGCCGAGCTCATACATGTCATACAGAGTACGGCGCTGTACCGGCTTTAAACCGTCCCGCACGTCCGGAAGCGCTCGGGAAATGATGACGCTCATCGCATAATCAATATAAGATTTCTGCATGACCTCAGAATATTCGGTCCGTATAATCTGATCTTCTGATTTTTCTTTCATCTTCCTTTGTCCTTCCTGTTAAATATCCAGCTCTGCATCGGTTGCATGCTCATAAATAAATGCTTTCCGCGGCGGAACCTCGGTTCCCATCAGTACTTCCGTCACATCGGAGGCCATACGGGCATCCTCGATCTCCACACGCTTCAAAAGTCTCGTCTCCGGATTCAGTGTCGTCTCCCAGAGCTGCTCCGGGTCCATCTCGCCAAGACCTTTGTAGCGCTGCAGCGTAAATTTTTCTTTGTGTGTCTTTCTGTATTTTTCCAGTGCTTTGTCGTCGTACAGATACTCTTCTTTTCCGCGGGACGGCATTGCCTTGTAAAGAGGCGGCATCGCGATATAGACATGTCCCTCGTAGATCAGCTCCGGCATGAAACGGTAGAACAGTGTCAGCAGCAGCGTTGAAATATGCGCACCGTCGACATCGGCATCTGCCATGATGATAATTTTATCGTAACGGAGCTTTGTGATATCGAAGTCGTTGCCGTAACCCTCGGAAAAGCCGCAGCCGAATGCATTGATCATGGATTTGATCTCGGCATTTGCCAGAACTTTATCAATAGAAGCCTTCTCTACGTTCAGAATCTTACCGCGGATCGGCAGAATCGCCTGGAAATTACGGTCACGCGCCGTCTTTGCGGAACCACCCGCAGAATCTCCCTCGACGATAAAGATCTCGCACAGCGACGGATCCTTTTTCTCGCAGTTTGCCAGTTTGCCGTTCGTATCAAACGAATATTTCTGCTTGGTCAGCATATTTGTCTTGGCTTTTTCTTCGCTTCTACGGATTTTGGCAGATCGCTCAGCGCAGGCAAGAACATTTTTCAGCACTTCGAGATTGCGGTCGAAATACAGCGGAATCTCCTCGCCCGTTACTTTTCCGGCGGCCTTTGCCGCATCCGGGTTGTCCAGCTTCGTTTTTGTCTGGCCCTCGAACCGCGGATCCGGGTGCTTGATCGAAATAACAGCGGTCATACCGTTTCGGATATCCGATCCCGTAAAGTTATTGTCTTTTCTTTTAAGACACCGATCTCTCTGGCATAGCTGTTCATAATCGTCGTAAAGGTCGATTTGAAACCGGAAATATGGGTACCGCCCTCAGCGTTGTAGATATTATTACAGAAGCCGAGCACGTTTTCCTGGAATTCGTTGATATACTGGAACGCACATTCTACGGTAATGCCCTCAGATTCCCCTTTGAAATAAATCGGATCGTGGATTGCCTCTTTGTTCTTATTCAGATCGCGCACAAAACCAACAATGCCATCCGGCTCGTGATACGTCAGGTGCTCCTCTTTTCCATCGCGCAGATCGGAAAAATAAATGGTAAGCGCCGGGTTCAGATATGCAGTCTCATGGAGACGGCTTTTGACCTCTGTTGCGGAAAAACGTGTTTTCTCAAAGATTTCCGGATCCGGCAGGAAGTTGATGCGGGTTCCGCTGTTCTTCGTTTTTCCGATCTTCGGCAGCAGCCCATCCTCATCGAGTTCCTGTACGGCAACACCTCGTTCGTAGCGGTCGTGATAAACCCAGCCGCCGAGGCTGACCTGTACGTCAAGATAGGTGGAAAGCGCATTGACAACCGAAGAACCGACACCGTGCAGACCGCCGCTTGTCTTGTACGCATTGTTGTCGAATTTACCGCCGGCGTGCAGGGTTGTAAAAACGAGACGCTCCGCCGGAACGCCTTTTTCATGCATGCCGACCGGAATTCCGCGGCCGTTGTCGGTCACGGTCGCCGAGCCGTCTGCTTCAAGTGTTACGTGAATGGTGTCGCAGTAGCCCGCAAGATGCTCGTCCACCGCATTGTCTACAATTTCATAAATCAGATGATTCAGGCCTTTCCGCGAGGTACTTCCGATATACATACCAGGGCGCTTACGCACTGCTTCGAGACCTTCCAGCACGGAAATACTGCTGGCATCATACGTTTCTTTTTTTGGCATAACTGTTCTATCCTCACTTATGTGTTACTGTCTTTTTCTCTTAAAAATACTTCTGTCTGTCCCCTTTTGGGGCACAGTATTTTATTATATCATTTTTCTTCCCGGAATAGCAAGATTTTCTTTAGAAGAAAGAATCTCCTCCGTTCATCAGCTCCTTAAAAGAAGTCACGTAGCGGTCTGCTTCCTGCTCCATCTTTGCGCGGTTTCCTTCCCCGCTTCTGTCATACACGCCCACAGCCGCAAATCCGCCCATTTTGGCGCCGCGGATTCCCGCTAGGATATCTTCATATACCACACACGTTTCCGGCGGAAGAGACAGCTTTTCAGCCGCTTTCTCGTAGATATCCGGAAAGCCCTTGCCGCGCTTTACTTCCGAGACGGTGACAAATGCTTTAAAACACTCATAAATCCCATTTCTCTTTAAGGCCGGCTCATACAGCTCCGGGCTCGATGAGGTAGCAACCGCCATGCGGATTCCTTTTTCTTTTAAACTAGCGGAGATATTCTGCTGCCCCGTCTTTTAACTCCACTTCATACGTATAGGCGTCGACCGCCATCTGATGCCACTCCTGAATCAGCTCTTCCGGCGTTTCCGGAAAGCCGAACCGTCTGATCGTGTAGCGGGCAGCCTCCAGAAAGCCGAGCGGTGTAATCGCCT
>ENA-OQMY01000426-OQMY01000426.1-human-gut-metagenome-genome-assembly--contig:-NODE-426-length-11696-cov-2.371856_pt1 | contig 11696 bp, 9 predicted proteins | sample MGYA00242623_ERZ504868 | MGnify/ENA primary metagenome ERZ504868 (study PRJEB26092, sample SAMD00036386) | human gut metagenome | host: Homo sapiens | study: EMG produced TPA metagenomics assembly of...
TGAATATGAATGCAGGGATCGGCGAGTTGATGCGTACTACTTCTTTCAAGGATAAGGCACGCCAGCAGTTGCACATCGACCGTGTCAACACCACGGAAGGGGATGTGGAAAAGGAAATTTTCAACGAAGGCAATAAACATAGCGTAAGCGCCGGTTTGCTGACCTACCCGACTCTGATGGCTGCCGATATCATTATTCATAAGGCGGTGAAAGTACCGGTAGGGAAAGACCAGGAACAAAATATGGAAATGGCGCGCCGTTTTGCCCGTCGTTTCAATGCAACTTACGGAGTCGAATGTTTCCCGGAACCCGCCTCTTTCTATTATTCCAATAAGGCGATCAAAGTTCCCGGACTGGACGGATCCGGCAAGATGGGGAAGAGCGAAGGTAATGCTATCTACCTGATCGACGATGAAAAGACAATCAAGAAGAAGGTGATGAAAGCTGTGACAGATGCAGGTCCGACGGAACCGAACAGTGTGAAACCCGAACCGATTGCCAATCTGTTTACGATGATGGAGATCGTATCGACAAAAGATACTTTCGATTTCTTCAATGAGAAATATAACAATTGCGAGATCCGTTACGGAGATTTGAAAAAGCAGTTGGCTGAAGATATCAATAATTTCTGTGCTCCGATTCGTGAACGTATCTTGGACATTCGTTCCAACGAAGACTATTTGGCAAAAGTAGCCCGCATGGGAGCCGAAAAAGCAAGCGAGAGCGCTGCGAAAACGTTGCGTGAAGTGCGTGAGATTATCGGATTCAGAGGATAAGCATATTCAGGCTTACTATATTTGAGGCACGGATTGCACCGACCTCACGGATGAATTAAAACCGTGTAGTCTGTGTAGTCCGTGTTTTGTTTATGTTTGCAAGGCAGGTGATTTTGTGCGGTATAATTTATTAAAATCATAATAAAGAACCTGAAAATCGGATTATAAATGGAAAACTACTTACTTTGCAGTGAATAGAGACAAGTAACAAATGTATGGCGGCAATATCTGCGGGTGAATTTGAACGTATTTTCAAGGAGTTTTATAAGCCCTTGTGCCTGTTTGCACTCCGTTTTACAGAAAAACGGAAGATGCCGAGGACGTCGTGCAGCAGGTTTTTGCCGATGTTTGGGATAAGAACAGCCATGATATGGTAATTGCTAACTTTAAATCCTATCTCTATCAGGCGGTACGGAACCGTTCCCTTACGCTTATCGCCCAGTCTTCCGATATGTTACAGACAACGGAATGTATTGCTGATATAGAAGACCTGTCGGAAGAGGAACAGATATATCAATCGGAACGGGATGCGCGTCTTTGGGCGGCTATCGACGGATTGCCTGCTGAACGGAAGAAAATATTTCTGCTTTCCAAGCGGGACGGATTGAAATATCAGGAGATTGCGGAGGAGTTGCATATTTCCATTAAAACAGTTGAAAACCAGATGGGAAAAGCATTAAAGACTTTGCGGGAAACTGCCATACGGATTTATTGTTTCTTTTTTTCTTGAATGAATAGGGGTTTTTTCAGATTTCCGGTCTTAGTGATAGAAAGGTTAAATGTTTATGTATCACTAATACAAAAAAGAAAAATGAAGAAATTCGTGTTATTTGTGATGTTGATGATGAGTGTGGTATCGGTGAGCGCACAACGGTGGTCGTTGACGCCGGAAGTCGGGATGACGGCCGTCAAGAGAGGCGGCTCTTCTTATATCGATGAACCGGGATACACTTGGAATGCCCGTTGGAAAATCGGAGTTGGAGTGGAGTATGTTGTTAAACCGGACCGTTTTTCATTGAAATCGGGGTTGTATTATGCTCAACGGGGATATTCGAGACAATCGACTTCGTTCGGGAACATTTACCCGACAATAGACGATCAGTCGGAGTCTACTTTTAGTAAAAGCTATTATAAGACGAGGCGTCATTTCTTGCAAGTCCCGTTGATGGCGAATTTGTCATTCCGTTTAGCGGATAATGTACGGTTGAATCTGGCTGCCGGTCCTTATATCGCTTATTCGATGGGAGATAAAAATATAGCTGTGTATAATGAATATACACCGGGTAATAGTAGCAGTCATGAAAGTTATGGCTCTATCTATTATGGAGGTAATGGAGGTTATTTGTATGGTGGCGGATGGGTAGAGAAAGGTTTTAGTCATGAAAGTTGGACGCACGATAACTCTTTCGACTGGGGACTTTCGTTTCAGGCAGGATTGGAAATAGGCTCCTGTGTGATGAATGTCGGTTACGATGCCTCTTTGGGCAAGGAATACGAATATGATTCGGTCGACTTGAAATACCATACTTTCAGTTTATCTGTCGGGTATAAATTTAAATTAGGAAAATAAACAATGGAAAGGGTTGTGGCAATTGTCCATTGTCCATTATCAATTGTCAATTGAAATGAAGAACAACGAGCGAGATGATAGATTTGAAAAACGCCTTCGTTTTGTAGTCCGGCACTACAAAGAGGGGAGCTTGGATGAGGATAAGGCTTGGAAACGGTTTGCCTTTCGGCAGGGAATCTGCCGCCAGGTCGCTTTTCGCCGTTATTGGATGGCGGCCGCTTCTGTTGTGCTTTTGCTTATTGGATTCGGCACTTTTTATGTGAAAGAGCGTAATAATCCCGAATGGGTATCTGTCGCTACTGTATCGGGGCAATTAAAAGATGTTTATTTGCCGGATAGCACGCTGGTTTCTATGGCCGGAAATTCGACACTTCGGTATGATGTGAAGAAATATGGAAAGGAAAGACGTGTGGTGGAGATGACGGGAAAAGCTTTTTTCCAGGTGAAGAGGAACGAGGCGCGCCCCTTTTCCGTTCATACTGCCATGACGGAGGTGACGGTTTTAGGTACCAGCTTCCAAGTTAGTGAACAACCGGACATGACGGAAGTCGATGTCGTTACGGGAAAAGTGCGTTTTGCTGCCGGAAAGGAGCCTGAACCGGTTATCCTGACAGCGGGAATGTCGGCCTCTTATTCGAATGAAAAGAAAGAAATAGATATCCTGAAGGAAGAGAATCCGAATAATCTTTCCTGGAAAACGAAGCAGTTGAGGTTTAACGATACGCCTTTGGAGAAGGTGATCAGGGACCTGAACGAGTATTACCAGGTGGAGATCATCAACAAAGTGGATTCGCCGGATTCCCGACTGACCGCAACATTCAACGATCTGCCTCTTGACGAAGTCCTGATGGTTATCAATCAGACGTTGGATATCCGATTGGTTCCCCGGAAAGATAAATAAAAAATATGTATCGTGTTTACCTATTTGTCATCGGGATTTGTATATGTTGCCCGCTGATCGGAGCGAAAGAACCTTTGCCCCTGTTGGCGGACCCGACTCCTACTGTCACGCTGGATATGAAGCGGGTACCGTTACAGGATATTTTGCTGGAGATCGAAAAGCAGACCGGCCTGGTTTTTTTTCCATGAATCGTCGATGTTGAAAGAATTCCGCCATGTTTCGTTGACGGCGCGCGACGAGTCTCTTTCTTATTGCCTGAAACGGTTGTTCGAGCCTTTACCTCTTGTTTACCGGATTACGGGACGTTATGTTATATTGAAACGGAAACCCCGGCAATATACCATCAGTGGGTTTGTGCGGGATTCCGTATCCTACGAGAGTCTGATTGCGGCAACCGTGGTGGAGCGTTCTTCCGGAAAAGGATCGGTTTCCAATAATTACGGCTTTTACAGTATTACGCTACCTCCGGGGAAAGTGGTGCTGTCTTCTTCTTATGTCGGCTACGAGCCCTGTTTCGTTACGTTCGAGTTGACCTGCGACACGATGATCGATCTCTCCCTATCGCCTGCCGGGGTACTGGGGGAAGTCGTGATAAAAGGAATTTCTCCCCGGTCGGATGTTTTGAACAGTCGGGTAGGGGTGTCGGATGTCCCGGCAAGCCGGGTGAAATCGTTGCCGGCCCTGTTGGGCGAAACGGATGTTGTCAAGACTTTGCAACGGCTACCGGGTGTGACCGGAGGAACAGAAGGCATGAGTGGCTTGTTCGTGCGGGGAGGTGATGGCGACGATAACCTGTTTTTGCTTGATGGAAATCCGGTCTATCATACAGACCATGTGTTAGGCTTCTTTTCGGCTTTCAATCCGGATGCTGTGAAGAATGCCACTTTTTATAAAGGAAGTTTTCCGGCAGAATACGGCGGGAGACTTTCTTCTGTTGTAGATGTGCGTACAAACGAAGGAAACCGGAAAGAATATCACGGGAATATCTCGATCGGCTTGCTGGCGGCGCGTGCCAATCTCGAAGGGCCGATCATCAAGGATCGGTCTTCGTTCAACGTGTCGGTACGGCGTACTTGGATGGAATTGATTACCTGGCCACTCATGACGGCAGTGAACAAGAAGGCCGATACTGAATGAAGGGGGGATACCATTTCTACGATATGAATGCTAAAGTCGATTATCTTTTACGGACCGTAGCCGTGCTTATCTGAGTTTTTACATGGGAAGTGACAGTTATCGTAACGGTGAGGATTCGAAAGATATACATGGTGAAGATCGGGACTTCCGTTGGCGCTGGGGAAATCTGATCGGGTCTGCCGGGTGGAACTACCTGATTAACCGGAAACTGTTTGCCACTTTCACCGGAGGATATACCCGCTATCGTTCGCATATAATCCAGAAGCAGAATGCTTTTGTCTCATCGCCGGATAAGAGCGGACAGGTCTATTTTCAGGAAGGGCATTATCGTTCGGCTATGGAAGATGTGAGTCTGAGAGCCTCTTTTGACTATCGCCCGAATGTCGACCACCGGGTCCGGATGGGAGGCGATTACCTGTTCTATCTTTTTCGTCCCGAACAGAGCAATATGAGTTCCTGGTATAAGGATTCGGTTGTTTCGCAAATGAATAATACGGTCTTTTCGCATTCCTTGATTCATGGCCACGAAGTTTCCCTGTATGCGGAAGACGAAATGTTGCTGACCGACCGGTTGCGGGTGAATGCCGGGTTGCGCTTTACCCTTTTCCATGTGCAAGGAGAGACATACCAGTCATTCCAGCCCCGTTTTTCCGCCCGCTATCTGTTAGGGCGGAACCTGTCGGCAAAAGTGTCCTATACGAAGATGAACCAATATATCCATTTATTGTCCAACAGCTATATCAGCCAGCCGACGGATATCTGGGTTCCGGTTACCGGGAATATCCGTCCGATGCATGCGCATCAGGTAACGGGTGGCCTATTTTGGCATTATAAAGAATTGGATTTCTCGGCTGAAGGCTATTACAAACGGATGAATAATCTGGTGGAATATAAGGATAACGGTCCGGTTCTTCCCTCTTTTGAGGGTGGGAAGACCGGGTCGGAGTGGGAAGGACGTTCTTACGGCTTGGAACTGATGGTGCAGAAAAAGACCGGGCGGTTTAACGGATGGATCGGGTATACGCTCTCCTGGTCCGATCGCTGGTTTCCGGATGGGACGGTCAACAAAGGACATCGTTTCCCCTCCAAATACGACAACCGGCATAAAGTCGATATCGTCGCTTCCTACAAACTTTCTAGGAAAGTGGAGCTGACGGCAGCCTGGATGTATAAGTCCGGTAATCACCTGACGATTCAGGATGTGCAATACCGCCCGTTACCGGAGCTGACGGAGCGCGGCTATCAGGAGGAGCTTAGGTGGGGATATGGCGAGAACGCAAGTTCGCGCAACAATTACCAGCTTCCGGCTTACCACCGGCTTGATTTAGGTGCTAATTTCTACCGGTATAAGAAGAACGGGCGTATGGGAATCTGGAACCTGAGTCTTTGCAATGCCTATTTTAAGGCGAATCCTTTCTCAGTCCGGCCTATTTATTATCAAACGGAAAAAGGGCGGGAGGTCGTGTTGGAGCAGACCTTGTTGTTTCTTTTCGTCCCTTCCGTTTCTTATACATATAAATTCTGATGGCGATGAAGAAGATACTGTTTGCCTTGTGCCTGCTTTTGTTTGCCTCTTGTACCCGCGACGTGGTGCTGGTCCTTCCGCCCGTTTCTCCACGCCTGGTGCTGAATGCTTCCGTTTCGCCGGATACGGATGTGACGGCTTTCTTGTCCAAAAGTTGGTTTGTCTTGGACACGGTTACGGACGACGGGGTCGAGGATGGCAGCATACAAGTGTTTATAAACGACCGTTTGCAAGGACGTATGCAGCCCGTTTCCGATAGCCGGTTTACAGGACGGTACGTGTTGCCCAGATGCCGTGTGAGGGCCGGCGATCGCTTACGGCTGGAAGCAGAGGCGGGTGGTTTCGATCCGGTAGGGGGAGAGACAGTTATCCCGGATCCGGTGGAGGTGTTGTCTGTCGATACGGTCCGTTTTACCCGCTTTGGTTATGGAGGATATGAATATCCTTCCATACGGCTGTATGTCCGGTTCCGTGACAAGCCGGATAAACGAAACTATTATCGCTTGATAATTGAAAAACAGACAGAGTTCCAGAAGGGAGACAGTGTGATAACCTGTAGTTCGATGTACCGGTCAGAACTTAATTATACGGATTGGTTGGGTGTAGTTTATGAAGATCCGGTATTTCGTTCGACAGTGACGAATCCGGTTATTGAACAGTTAGATGGGACGACTTGCCGGGGCACGTTTACGGACGATATGTTCGATGGCAAAGACTATACGGTCCGCTCTTCTTTCTGGCCTGTCGATAGTTCCTTTAAGGGCGATTCTGTAACGACAACGGTGCATTATGATATTCGTCTGATGGCTATTTCGGAAGAATACTATCGGTATCTGGTTGTAATCCGTAATTTCTCTATCTCGTTGGGTGATGCTTACTTAGATGGTTTGGTGGAACCCACCGCCACTTATACGAATGTCGAAGGTGGTTTTGGAATTGTTGCCGGTTGCCAACTGGCCCATCGCCGTTTTACAATGCCTTTCGGTGATAAAGAACCCTCTTGGAATCCGTTTGCCGTTTATGATTGAGTTTAAAAAAATTTCCGGATCGAGTAGGGGTTTTTCCTGTTTTCCTGTCTTATGGATGAAAAGTCAATAAAGATAAGATGAAGAAGTTTATGTTCGAGAGGATGGTTTACCTGTGTTTTTGTGTGTTTGAGTGTTTTTTGATATCGGAGAAGTTGTCGGCAGAGGTAAATGGTGGAGATGAGGTTCGAACGGTTACATTGAACATGTGGAACGTTTCTTTGAAGGAGATTCTGACAGAGATCGAGAAGCAGGCCGGAGTGACTTTTTCGTATGAATCATCTTTGTTGAAAGAGTTTCAGAAAACGAGTTTCAAAGTGAACGATGCTGCATTGGACGATTGTCTGGCACGACTTTTTGCCGGCTATCCGTTCGTGTACAAGAGGACAGGAAATATTGTCGTTCTGAAACGTAAACCCAGACAGGTCACGATCAGCGGTTTTGTGCGGGATAAAACTTCCGCAGAATCCCTGGTCGGGGCTTCTGTGTATGAAGTGAACAGCCTGAGCGGTGTGGCTGCCAATACCTATGGATTCTTTAGTCTTTCGTTGCCTGTACCGTCGGGCAGTGATGGTGCTCCCGTTCGTTTGCAAGCGTCTTATATCGGTTATGAGAGCCATCTGTTCACAATTCCAGTGTTGAAGCAAGACACAGTCTTGGTAATCGATTTGCAGCCTAATGCCGCAATCGGAGAAGTGTTGGTGACAGCCTTGGAAACAACCCGCCAAACGGTCCGTAGTACGCAAATGGGAACATTGGAGGTGAATCATGCTACTATTCGTGCGACTCCGACTTTGTTGGGGGAGGCCGATATTATCCGGACCTTGCAATTGACACCTGGAGTGTCGGCTGGGACGGAAGGTATTTCTGGTTTGTATGTTAGGGGTGGAAATTCGGATGAGAACCTTTTTCTGGTCGATGGTAATCCTGTCTATCAGGTGAATCATATCGGTCGGTTTTTTCTCTGCGTTCAACAATGAGGCGATTAAAGGCATGAATTTCTTCAAAGCCGGTTTCCCGGCCCGTTACGGCGGACGCCTTTCTTCGGTGGTGGATGTGCATACCAAGGAGGGGAATATGAAAGAGTATCATGGATCCGCCTCTTTAGGGTTGGTTTCCGGTAATCTGAATCTGGAAGGGCCGATTTGGAAAGACCGGACTTCTTTCAATATAGCGCTTAGGCGTACGTGGTTGGATGTGCTGACGGCTCCTGTGTTGGCGATTGTAAATAAGAAAATAAAAGAATGGGGAACGTATTAATGTCCGTTATGCTTTCCATGATTTGAATGCTCGTATCGACCATCGTTTCAGCGACCGGAGTAGGATGTATTTGAGCCTCTATAACGGGAATGATGTCTTGAAAGTAGAAAGTGAAGATTTTGCTTATTCCGAATATACAAGCGAATATCGTAATACGATCGACGCCTATATGCGTTGGGGGAATTTGGTCGCTTCTGCTGGCTGGACGTATGCGTTCAGTAATAAGTTATTCGGAAAATTGTCCGGTTTCTATACGCGATATCGTTCTAAAATCAGATATAAAGAGGAAGATGTTTCCGGTAAGGAAGGTGATTCCGGATATAAGTATTCTTTGGACGAGACGACCAATGTGACAGGAATCACGGATTTTGGTGTTCGTACCTCGTTTGATTATCGACCGGTGGCGGCACACCGTATCCGTTTTGGCGGTGATTACCTGATTCATTATTTTCAACCGGAGTATAACCGGATGAAAGCATTGGACAATAGTCTGCCGGATTCTATGCAGATTGCTAAAACTTTTTCCGACGACAAGTTGTGGGCACATGAATTGGCTGCCTATGCTGAAGATGATTGGTCGATTTCCGATGCTTTTCGTTTAAATGTCGGACTTCGTTTCAGCCTGTTTAATATTGATAACAGGACGTATACCGGTATTGAGCCGCGTGTTTCTATGCGCTGGTTGCTTTCACCGGATGTTAGTTTGAAAGCTTCTTACTCCCGTATGAACCAGTATGTACATTTGATCAGTAACAGCTTTATGGATTTGCCGACTGATTCTTGGATGCCGGTGACTAATAAGTTGAAGCCGCTTGTCAGTGACCAGATTTCTTTGGGTGGTTATTACAATTGGAATCAGCTATTGGATTTTTCTGTTGAAGGTTATTATAAACGGATGAACAACTTGTTGGAATATAAGGATGGTTATAGTCTGATTCCTTCATCCGTTTCATGGGAAAATAAGATGGCTTCCGGTGAAGGGCGTGCTTACGGAGTGGAGTTTATGGTTCGTAAGCAAACAGGAAAAACAACCGGATGGGTCGGGTATGCGCTGGCGTGGGCGGATCGTCAGTTTGACGAATAAATAAGGACGGCGCTATCCTTCCCGTTACGACAATCGGCATAAATTGAATATTGTTGTCATGCATAAACTCTCCAAAAAAGTAGAGCTGTCGGCTGCCTGGACTTATTCGTCTGGTAATTATACAACATTGTCACTGGAAAATTATTATCCGAGTGACCATCTGCACCAACCGGGAGAAAGACCTTTCTGGGGGAATGGGACTGGTGAAGATTATTATGACCAACGTAATAATTATCAACTTCCTGCCTACCATCGTTTGGATGTGGGCATTAATATATATCGTCCTAAAAAGAAGGGGCGTATGGGAGTTTGGAATATTAGTATTTATAACGTGTACAGCCGGATGAATCCTATCCTGGTTTATAAAGGAGATGTCAAAGAGGAGGCTGGATCAGACGACTATGGGAATCCGAATGTCACCTATCGGAATGCATTCAAGTCTATTGGTATTTTTCCGATCATACCGTCGGTTTCATATACATATAAATTTTGAAGGAGGAAAAAGATGAGATATAATATTTGTATATTGGTTTTGTTGTTGTTTGTCTTGTCCGGTTGCGAGAAAGAGATAAATTTGGAACATATGCGTCCTGAACCCAAACTGGTGTTGAATTGTCTGGCCGTACAAGGTGATACACTATCGGTAGAACTTTCCCGTACCTGGTTTTATGCGGATAATAAGGTCAAAGATATTTTTGTGTCTGGTGCGGATGTAAAACTTTATGTGAACGATGTGTTCCGGGAATCATTGTCCGAAGTGGCCGTAAAGTATGAAGAGCTTGATATCGATGCCGTTCGTTACAAATCTTCATCTTATATACCTGTGACGGGCGATCGGATACGCCTTGTGGCTTCTCGGAATGGTTTTAAGGATGTGGAGGCCGTGACGGAAGTCCCTCGCCCCTGTTCTGTCTCGGGTTTCGAGCTTCAACAGGAGAGTGTAAGAGATACTACTGAATGGTTTGATGATGCATATATACATTTGGCTCAAAATAATACCGTGTGCTTCACTCTTCACGACGAACCAGGCGAAGACAATTATTATCTGATTTATTTCCGTCAGGGAAATATTTGGGGAGGAGAAAACGATACCGTTTATTCCTGGTATTCTTTTAGGCCTGATTATGGTAGTGAACCGGTATTTGCTGTTCAGAATTCGGCTTTAGATCAGATTTTCGGATATGATGGTGTGGGTGGTTATAACGGACTCGCTTTTTCGGACGAGTTGTTCGATGGGAAAAGCTATCAGTTTAAGATCCCTTGGAAAATAAGTCTTAGCTATACTCAGAGTGTCGATTATACCCCCCGTACATATACCGTTGTTATCTGTATTCCGTTTCTCGCTCCTATTATAACTATATGAAAACCATGAATGATTTGTATGAGAGTGGCTTTGTCGGCGATCTGGCGGAAATAGGCTTTGCCGAACCGGTCCGCATCTATTCGAATGTAGAAGGCGGAACCGGTATTTTAGGCGGCAGCTGCATGGAGTCCTGGGAATTTACAAGTGAATGATCAAGTCTACGCTGACCGGATAATGGTCCGAAATCCCTTCAGTTTCTATTCCGTTGTGGATATGGGCGTCGACACACCGGGAAACCAGGGATGGAGAAACCAGTATATAATCCAACCGTTCGCTTATCCCGTGCAGACGGGTGTCGCCATGTTGCCATCGGTAAAGGAAAGCGGTCGGGAATGTCGTTCGTTTATCGGCAGGGACATACAAACGGCATATATCGGTCAGCCCGATGGATAGGAATTGGGACAGAACTGAATAATCAAGCCGTCCGTCACGCATATTCCGGTATGTTTCTTGTTCGGCATCCCATTTCTGCTTGTTTTTGATGAGTTGGGCGTGTGTTTCCACCCAATCGGCGTCGAAAGGCGAATAGGCGTTGAAATCTCCCATGACCATACAGTTGTCCAACTGATTGTCCTGTATGTATTTTGTCAGCATTTGCGCTTCTTTCAGTCGGAACTTCCAGTCGTGAGGGTCTGAGATGGGTGACGATGATATCCAATCCATACGTTTTTACGTGCAGCATGCCGTGCCAGAAATCTTCTACTTGTTTCTTTACGACCGTGATCGGTTTGTTGGAAGTTATGCCGACCGGGTATCCTTCTTCTTTCACGATGGCATAATACTTATGCCCGTATTCGGAGGCTAGTTGGCCTAAATTTTTTTCTGTAAATCCAACCAGTTCGGTTATGGCCAGAATGTCCGGTTGCTGTCCTTTTATCCAGTCGATAAAATTTGCTCGCCGGGAAGCATCATGTTCGAAACCGTTCCAAATATTGTAGGATATAACCCGTAGTTTCTCTTTTCTTGCTGGTTGCCCGTTGCTTGTTATGGGAAATAACGATATGAGCAGTAAGGTATAGAGTATATGATCTTGGTGATGAATTTTCCGTCCAATT
>ENA-OQMY01000427-OQMY01000427.1-human-gut-metagenome-genome-assembly--contig:-NODE-427-length-11661-cov-2.196983_pt1 | contig 11661 bp, 12 predicted proteins | sample MGYA00242623_ERZ504868 | MGnify/ENA primary metagenome ERZ504868 (study PRJEB26092, sample SAMD00036386) | human gut metagenome | host: Homo sapiens | study: EMG produced TPA metagenomics assembly of...
CTTAACAATGATATCAGCAAACTTACCACGTCCACCTGATTGTTTCTTATAAACTTCACGAAGATCAACTGTTTTAGTAATAGCTTCTTTATAGTTAACCTGAGGTTTACCTTGGTTGCATTCTACTTTGAACTCACGTTTCAAACGGTCAATAATAATATCCAAGTGAAGCTCACCCATACCAGAAATAACAGTTTGACCTGTTTGTTCGTCAGTTTTCACTGTAAACGTCGGGTCTTCTTCAGCCAGTTTAGCCAAACCGTTAGACAATTTATCCATGTCTTTCTGAGTCTTAGGTTCTACAGCAATACCAATTACCGGTTCCGGGAAGTCCATAGATTCAAGCACAATCGGAGCAGTTTCATCACACAAAGTATCACCAGTGTGAATGTCTTTAAAACCTACACCAGCACCAATATCCCCAGCACCAATTACCTCAACCGGATTCTGCTTGTTTGAGTGCATCTGGAACAGACGAGAAACACGTTCTTTTTTGCCTGAACGAGAGTTATAGATATAAGAACCAGCCTCAATCTTACCTGAGTATACACGGAAGAAAGTCAAACGCCCTACATACGGGTCGGTGGCGATCTTAAATGCCAAAGCTGAAGTCTTTTCGTCATCACTAGGCTTACGATCTTCTTCAGCACCCGTATCAGGATTTGTACCAATTACGTTTTCCGTATCCAATGGAGAAGGCAAGAAAGCACAGACATAATCAAGCAACGTCTGAACCCCCTTGTTCTTAAATGAAGAGCCGCAAAGCATCGGAACAACAGCCATCTGAACAGTTGCATTACGAAGAGCTCTCAATACTTCTTCTTCAGTAATAGTAGAAGGATCATCGAAATATTTCTCCATCAAAGTATCGTCAAATTCAGCTACTTTTTCAAGCATTTTATCTCTCCATTCGTTAGCTTCATCAACAAGGTCAGCCGGAATTTCTTCTACGCTATAATCAGCACCCATTGTTTCGTCATGCCAATAGATAGCTTTCATTTTAATCAAGTCAACAAGACCTTTGAAAGATTCCTCAGCACCGATAGGTACAACGATGGGACAAGGATTAGCACCCAAAACGTCCTTCATCTGACGAACAACCTCAAAGAAGTCGGCACCCGAACGGTCCATTTTGTTAACGTATGCGATACGCGGTACGTTATATTTATCAGCCTGACGCCAAACAGTTTCAGATTGCGGTTCAACGCCACCAACTGCACAATAAGCAGCAACAGCGCCGTCAAGAATACGCAAAGAACGCTCTACCTCAGCGGTAAAGTCAACGTGTCCCGGAGTATCAATCAAGTTGATTTTATAAGTATTACCGGCATATTTCCAACGAGTGGTAGTAGCAGCGGAAGTAATAGTGATACCACGTTCCTGTTCTTGCTCCATCCAGTCCATTGTAGCGGCACCATCGTGCACCTCACCGATTTTGTGAGTCAAACCCGTATAAAACAAAATACGTTCAGAGGTTGTTGTCTTTCCGGCATCGATGTGGGCCATGATACCGATATTACGTGTCAAATGTAAATCATGCTTTGCCATTTTCTAATTCCCTTACTTTAAGGTTTTTTAATCTTCTAATTGGTTAGTCTCTTATAGCATTAGAATCTGAAATGAGCAAACGCACGGTTAGCTTCTGCCATTCTGTGCATATCTTCTTTACGTTTGTAAGCGCCGCCCTGTTCATTGAAAGCATCCATGATTTCAGCAGCCAACTTATCAGCCATTGATTTACCACCTCTTTTACGAGCAAACAGAATCAAGTTCTTCATTGAGATTGATTCCTTACGGTCCGGACGGATTTCTGTAGGAACTTGGAAAGTAGCACCACCTACACGGCGAGACTTAACTTCCACTTGTGGAGTCACATTATCCAAAGCCTTTTTCCAGATTTCGAGAGCAGATTTTTCTTCATTAGGAAGTTTTACTTTCACTGTTTCCAGAGCGGCATAAAAGATTTCATAAGATGTATTCTTTTTACCATCATACATCAAGTGGTTTACAAACTTAGAAACCTTTTGATCATTAAAAACGGGATCCGGAAGGATAACGCGTTTTTTAGGTTTTGCTTTTCTCATTTGTTTGAAAAATAATGTTTTTGTTCTTGGTTGTTACTTCTTGACTTCTTCAACTCTCCCTCCGGAGAATTTACTCAACCCTTAGCATCTCCAACAAACTAAAACGTAAGTTATTACTTTAATTTAATTAGATTTTAATCCTTATTTCTTTTTAGCTGGTGCAGCTTGTCCCGGTTTCGGACGTTTAGCTCCGTATTTAGAACGTCTTTGAGTACGGCCAGCAACACCTGCTGTATCAAGTGTACCACGAACGATGTGATAACGTACACCCGGAAGGTCCTTTACACGACCGCCACGTACCAAAACGATTGAGTGTTCCTGCAAGTTGTGTCCTTCTCCCGGGAATGTAAGAGTTTACCTCTTTTTGGTTAGTCAAACGTACACGAGCTACTTTACGCATTGCAGAGTTCGGCTTCTTCGGAGTAGTAGTATATACTCTCACGCAAACGCCACGTCTTTGGGGACATGAATCCAAGGCAGGAGATTTACTTTTCTCCACCAGCACTTCGCGTCCTTTTCTTACTAATTGCTGAATTGTAGGCATTTCTTTTCTTTTTAAACTTTGAATGTGTTATTATTATAATTATCTATTTCTTCAATTTTGAGCTGCAAAGGTACACATTCTTTTCGGACTATCAATAAGTTGCGCCTTCTTTTTCGCACACTTCGCGCTAAAACGCTGCAAAGGTACGCATTTGTTCCCGTTTCACAAGAGGCCGCTTTTATTCATTTATAAATAATTAACTATTATTTCTCTTACAAACTCCGTTAACCCAGAACAACCGACCTCTTTTACACGAAATCCAGTAGGTATCGGATAAAGAATCGATGCCCACTGGATTCACATTTGATGCTTATCGGATCAAAAACGAACGACTGTTAGAAGAATATCGATCCCCCTTCAGTCGATTATTTGAAACGTTTCTCCAATTCCTCGTCCGTCAACTTCGAAATAATGGTTTTTCCATCAGGAGTAAGATTCGACTCCTGGCAGGAGAAAAGAGAAGCGAGCAAGTTGTCCATCTCTTCACCAGACAGGATCTTTCCCGGACGGATAGCAGCCGCTTTTGCCAGAGAAAGTGCCAACGAGTCACAGATCTCCTCATGTACTTCGCAACCGGTATCGATCACACGATCCACCATATTCCGAATCAAAGATACCGGATCAAGATTCTCCACACCGGCAGGAAGTCCATTGATAGCGTAGCTGTTATTTCCCAGGTTCGTCAGATCAAAACCGATAAAACGCATATCTTCGAGCAAGGTCGGCAAGACCGTAGCTTCGCTAGCGGTAAACTCGACAATCTCAGGGAAAAGGACTTGCTGGGAAGCACCTCGCTGCTGCCTGATGTTTGTAATGTACTGGTCGAACAGGATACGGACATGGGCACGGTGTTGATCGATCAAAGCCAAACCTGACTTCAAAGAAGTTATGATATATTTTCCTTTATACTGATAACAAGGGTTGGACACATCGTTGAACAAACTGCCCGAAGTGTCCTGAACAGCCACTTCGTCAGCCTCAATAGTTGGCTCAGAAATATCCGGAGCCAAAAAAGATCCGGTTAATTCCGCCCCCTGTCGTATAGCGTTCCGGTCACCCTCGAAATCATTATAAAGCTTGGACCAGTCGAATTCCGGTTTCTTATAGGAAGAGGTTTCAAAAGGATTATACCCGGAATTCACCTGCACACGGGGAGCTTTATAAGGTGCCGCTTCCTTCACGGGATTATACACAGGAATATCGATGGCGTCTTCCACATCGAAATCAATAGTCGGGATCGCACTGGACTTGGCCAGCGCTTCACGAGTCGCGGCCATCAGGATTTGCCAGATCGGCTGTTCGTTTTCAAACTTGATCTCCGTCTTGGTCGGATGGATATTGACATCTATCGTTGCCGGATCAAGCGTAAAGTAGATAAAGTAGTTCGGCTGCTCACCTGCCGGGATCAGTTGTTCGTAAGCCTGCATGACCGCTTTGTGAAAATACGGATGCTTCATAAAACGTCCGTTTACAAAGAAATACTGCAAAGCCCCCCTCTTCTTTGCCGAATCAGGCCGTCCCACAAAGCCGGAGATCGTCACTAACGAACTTTGCGCATCCACAGAAAGGAGCTTCTGGTTCAGCGTTTTTCCATATACATTAACAATACGTTGCCTCAAACCGGACTCAGGCAGGTTGAATATCTCCGTATCGTTATGGTAAAGAGACAAAGCAACCTGCGAATTGACCAAGGCAATCCGTTCGAACTCATTGATGATATTCCGGAACTCCGTCTCATTCGATTTCAGAAACTTTCGACGTGCCGGAACATTAAAGAAGAGGTTCTTCACTGAAAAAATACTCCCCTCGGTACAGGCATCCGGTTCGACACTCTCTAATTCTGAACCCGAAAATACAAGATGCGTCCCCAGTTCGGCTCCTTTCAGGCGAGTACGAAGCTCTACTTGTGAAACCGCCACTATCGAAGCAAGCGCCTCGCCACGAAATCCCATCGTATGAAGAGAAAAAAGATCGTCTGCAGTAGAAATTTTCGAAGTTGCATGCCGTTCAAAAGCCATGCGGGCGTCAGTCTCAGACATACCTTTTCCATCATCGATCACTTGGACCAATGTACGACCGGCGTCCTTTATATTCACCTGAATGTGTCCGGCGCCGGCATCCACCGCATTTTCTACCAACTCCTTTACGACAGAGGCAGGACGCTGGATAACCTCGCCCGCCGCTATCTGATTGGCAATACTGTCAGGAAGTAAATGAATTATATCACTCATTACATAAACAAGTACCAAAATATACCACCCAAAATAGCAGCGGCCAATAACAACTTCATGTTCTTATATGTCCGACTCCGGGAATCATGCCCGTTATCACGGCTCTTTTTCAGATGAGAAGTGCCTTCGACAAAGCTACCTTTGATTTCGGCTTTATAATCATCAATCGACAATTCTTCTTCCATGCCAATCTCACGCTTCACTTTGCGGATGCGATCTTCCATCGCCTCCTTATGAGGATCCCAATAGATTGGCTTATGATCGAACTGCCGAGGCTTCCGCACATTATAAAATGAGAATAATGCCATAGTCTTTTATTATTTGAAAAATTCTTTGCTAATGTACAAATTTATTGCTTCTCTTGGGTGATTCCGTCGCTTTTCTTTTCACCACCTCGTAAATGTCATCCCTATTCTTCGGACGCAGATAGTCGAACCAATAAAAATCTTTCAACATCTTTTGATCGGGTTTCAGATCCGGAATAGGAGTCAAGGTCCCGGAAGCATTGACATAAAGTCCCATTCTCTCCAGTTTATTATTCCTTATCCACATTGAAAGATGAGAACCTTTTGCATTATTCATGCCAACCTTAGAACCATCCTTTTCCAAAGGATAATAATTCAACTCCGCATTTCCGTTTACATCAATACGACGCAATTCCTGTCCCTCAAAATAGGCTTTCAGGTCGTTCCCCTTCAACTGGTTATAGTAACTCGAGTCGACATGCTGTGCCGCAAAAGCAAACTGGATCACATGGGCATATTCGATCGTACTATCATTCATATAAATAGCGATCGTATCGCCATACAGTTGATATTGTTCATTCCAGAGAACCGGTTCCGTATACATATATAATACAGAATCGCGCGTATTGAACTGCATGGAGTCACATACGCCTTGCATATCGATCCGATAGAAACGTACGCCGTAATAGGCCTTGATCTCCCGGTAGACGGAGTCGACCGTCACCATCTGCAACGTATCGGCATGCTAAAAACAACGTATCGCCTTGTGAATACTCAAGGAAGCGGGCACTGTCGGTTGCAAAAGCATATCCGGTCTGTTCATTATAATAACCATATTCGCCTTGCAGCGTCACATGCTGGGCCGTATCAATCAGGCTCATATTCCCATAGACCTCTCCCATACCCGTATCCCGATTATAAAAGATAGAGTCACCGATCAAGATCTTCTCACCCGATTCAACCTGGGACTGATCAAGCAAAAGGGATGTGTTGTTCACCGTATCATACCATCCTCTTGAAGTATGGATCGTGCCACTGTCCGAAACAATGACAGACGGCCCCAGGATGGTAGCTACCTTGGATTCTGTGTCATAATGCAAAGTATCGGAATACAATGTAAAGTCAGGGTTCTCAACCTGCACGCTGTCATTGAACACCGCCAGCTTCGTCTCCGGAGAATATTGTCCGTTAAAAAGAAGATAGTTGATTCAGAGAATCTACAATTAGCCCACCTTCAAAATAGTATCCGATATTCGGAATGCGTTCATAATTGAGGCTATCCGTAAAGAGCGTCACCTGCCCGTTCTCCATCCGGACATTCTCGCGCAGATAAGCCACCTGCGTGTTTCCGTCATAAAAAAGATAATCTCCGTAGACGAACAAGGTGTCTCCCTGCTCCATCCGGACATTACTGAAAGCTTCGAGCGAATTGGTCTGTTCGAAAAAGTAAGCACTGTCGCAATACATATATGAACTGTCATGCCGGAAACATACATCGCCGTTCAATATCTGCGCATCCGGCTTTACAGCCTTATCGAAAGATAGCGTATTGGAATGGATCAGGTATACCTTCGTCTTTTTGGGCGGGACAGTATCCGTCATAACCTGCAAACTATCGGCTGCCTTCAAGCTGTCCGGCGGGGCGACTGTCACATCTTGTGCGGTAATAACAGTAGTATCTGCATGCACAATACTATCTTGGGCCTGTGCAAAGGCACAGACCGCCAACACAAAAAACAGACCTGTGAAAATAAATTTATTTACAGTCCTCATTCTTTAATCCAGCCGGGATACTGGAAATCACAATTACGCCAGCCGTCGCTGATACGCACATATGTGCTTTTCTGCTTCTTAATGATCCAGTCATGCAGCAGCTCTTCGCGTTTCCGAGATTCGACAATCGACTTCAAAGCCTGATAGTCATCCGATATATTTGCCTTATGCTGGTCCACTCTGGCTTTCAGTTTTACAATAGCAACAACTTCTTTCTGCTTATCGTTGATCATAGTGAAAGGTTTGGAGATATCTCCCACCTGCATCGTATAAACCATCTTACCGATTTCCTGTGGCAGTTCGGCCATCTCGAATTTCGGAGTGCTGTGGTTGTCACTTTCAAAGTTCTGGTTCACCATCAAACCTTTGTTATTTCTCGTATCCTTGTCAGCAGAGATAAAAGTTGCCGCTTCTTCAAATGTAAATTTCTTTGCCGTTAAGTCGTTATACAACGAATCCATACGTGTCATACACTCGTTCAACTCCTTGTCCGAAACTTTCGGCTTCAACAAGATATGGCGGCAGTTGATACGGTCGCCACGCTTTTCGATCAATTGGATAATATGATAGCCATATTCAGTCTGCACGATCTGGGAAATCTTTTTCGGATCCTTCAAGTTGAAAGCGACGTTAGCGAATTCGGGCAACAAACTTGTCTTACCCAAAAATCCAAGTTCTCCGCCTCTTTTGGCTGATTCCGGGTCTTCCGAATACAGACGGGCCAATGTCGAAAATTCATATTTCCCGCTGTTGATATCATCGGTAAACTGGCGAAGACGAGCCTTGATGGCATCTGTCTCTTCAAACGGGATCTTCGGTTCCATCGTGATAATCTGCACCTCGACAGTTGTCGGGATATTAGGCAGACTGTCTTTGGACAACTGGCTGTAATACTTACGGACTTCGGAGGGTGTCAACTTGATTTCACCGATCAGCTGGCGCTTCATCTGTTCAACAGTCTGTTGCTCCATGATCATTTCCTTACGTTCGTCCTTCAGTTGGGAAATCTTTTTACCGAAATATTCCTCCAGCTTTTCCTTAGATCCCATCTGGTTGATTGCGAAATTGATCCAACGATCCGTCTCCTGGATCACCTGGTTTTCACTCACTTCCACACTATCGATCTTCGCTTGGTTCAGAAACAGCTTCTGTATTGCCATCTGTTCGGGGAGCACGCAATAAGGGTCACCGTCAAAACGCTGTCCCTCGTTTTGCAGATATAAACGCTGGCTTTCGATGTCCGAACGCAAAATTGCATCATCTCCCACCACCCACACGATTTCATCGATTACATTATCCTGGGCATACACCACACAAGATAAACAGGCAAGAATGAATACTGTCAAAATCTTTTTCATCATGTACTTCTCTATAAGCTACCAATCACGGTTCCGTATAAAACTTGACGTCACCGCTCCTGACTGCATCATTATATAATTCTTCTTCAAATTTCTTCAAAAATTCCACCTTACGCCGATTTGTCAGCATCTCCACGATCTGCGCACTGGCATAGTCGTATGGCGCCACACTTCCCGCAGGCAGATATTCCTTAATATTCAACAGATAGCAATATGTACTATCCGAAACTTCGACAAACTTGTTTGCCCTCAAGAAGTCGTTCGCATTCGACACATGCACCGGAATATTGTCCATCACCTGGTCAAAGTCCACCCATTTGTCGTAAAAGTAGTCATAAATACTGGCATTCTGTACACTATACTTCTCAATTTTTTCTAAAGAAGCCTCAGAAGTCGATCTATACCATCCCTTTACATCAACGAGGCCGGGGGCATCCACCGGGATCTTCAGGAAGAGACCTTTCACCAAAGCCTTGTCCAAGACAAATTTTTTCTGGTTTTCTTCGTAATAACTCAGCATGTCGCTTTCCTGAAACTCGGAAGAAAGCCTTTCTTTTATCAACTGTTCCTGATACCGATAGCGGATCAGCGAATGACGATATTCCTCCACCAGCTTATCCACTTCCGCCTTATCTTCTCCCTCCAAGTTGCGCAAGGCCACATCGTAGACCAATGCATCTTTCACCCACTTCCTTTCCAAACTTTCGGCAAGCAACATACTGTCAGCCGAGGACAATCCGCGCGGGATCTGCTGTTTTATCTCCGAACGTCTCAAAGTCCGGTCCTTCACTTTTTACCAACACATCCGCATCATCCACAGGCTGCGTTCCCTTACAAGAACACAGCAAAGATACGAATGCTATAAAAATGAAGCAATATCTCATATAACTTTCTCTTTATTATTTCTTTGTCATTTTACTCACTTTCTTCACCAGCTTCCAGTTTATCGTCACCGGGTATTTCCGGTTCAGCTGTTCGATCCACTCGGCTTCCGCCTTGGCTTGCTGGTCCATCGGCTTGTTCCAAACTTCCTTATTGCTGATGTCGAACAGCAAGATGCCATCCCGATACTCTTTCATAAGAAGATCGAACTCAGGATGTTTCGTAGTCAGATTCTTACGTTCGGCAGTAGTTACGATATCTCGGATAAAAAGATCGTAAACCTCCTGCATGAAATCTCCCGCATACGATTTCGTAGAGAACGGACAGCGCTGGATATAATAAGCGAACTCACTCTGGGGAAAATCCGTGCCATTCAGATGAAACAAAGTCTTGTTCATGTCTTTCGCCTTCTCGTAGAAAGCAGGATCGGACGGAAAATAGTCGTTGCACAAAGCTTGTAGTTCGGCATAAGCCTCGGGATAGAAGCAATATCCATACTTCTTTTTTCATTCGTTCATCAAACGCACCGTAATATTCGAAATTCCGTTCTCCCTGCGCCATCTGGCGAGACCAGGCCTTCTTCTTATCATCGAAAGAAGGAATACCTTTCTTCTCGATCAACTTTATAATGTGATAACCAAAACGAGTTTTCACCGGTCGGGACAATTCCCCCGGAGTGTTCAAAGCGAAAGCAGCCACTTCGAACGGCTCCACCATCTCGCCGACACCAAAAGCTGGCAACTCCCCTCCCCGCTTGGCAGAACCGGCATCAGACGAGTATTCTTTTGCCAACATGGCAAAGTCAGCTCCATCCTTCGCTTTCCGATAAACTTCTTCCGCACGAGCCAATGTTTCAGCCTCTCCAAACTTCACCGAATCTTTCTCAAACGGGATCAGGACATGCGCTACACGTACCAGCCCCGGATTTCGCCTGCGACTGTGTATTTTTATGATATGGAAGCCCATAGTCGTCCGAACCGGCAGAGAGACGGAACCGACGGGCAACGAATAAGCGACATTTTCAAAGGCTTTAACCGTCTGCATCGGCAGCAAACAGTGTACATATTCATAGCCGACATTTTCCTTATCGGCATCTTTCAGTTCTTTGCCGACAGCGGCAAAATCCTCTCCCGCTTGAATACGCTCATAGGCCTCGATCGCTTTCTGATATACCGGAACCGTATCTTTCGATAATGTACGTTGCGGCAAGCGGAACAGAATATGACTCAATTCCAGCACTTCTCCATACCGGTCATATACGGCACGTACAGCAGCTTCCTCTCCATCCTTATCCGACAGATAACTTGAAGTCAATTGAGCCCGATAGCTATCCAATTCATCTTTGAACGCTTTCGTCTTGTCCAGTCCCAAATCTTCCGCTTCCGCCACTTTCAGTTTGAAGTTCTTAAACAACTCCACGTATGCATTCACGGATTTACGGTCAGACAAATTAACTTCGCTATTCTTTTGTGCATAAAATAAATTTCATCCAACGGGATCTGCTTTCCGGCTACCGTCATCACTACCGAATCGACCGAAACTTGTGCATTTCCTGTCATACAAGCGAATACCAAAGATAATACAAGCAACTTCTTCATTAATCCTTCTTTTACCATATCACGATATCGTTTACAAAAATAACACTAATCTAACGGAGATGCAGCTTAAAAAGTACATTACCCCATTAAATTAGTGTTTTTTATAAATATAAAAACCGACATTCACTTTCAAAAGACAGGCGCCTTTTCATGAAACAGCTATTCCCACCTCTGCAAATCACTCGATTATTTTCTGCAAAAAACGGCTACAAAATAGGTAAAACCGGGAGGTTTTCATTGTCCGGCACGGTACTTTAGTTGCCGGACACCCCCATGTTGCTCCCTCTTACACCCGAATGTACCAGCTCTCTACACCCGGATGTTAAGGATGGTAACATGGGGGTGTTTACGGAATTATCTGCTTGCTTCTGCTAAAAAAAGAGAGGTTTTTTTGTGGAATGAAGAACCGTATTTCGCCAATTTAATACCTGTTATATTCGTTTTTACATTTGTTTATTCGATTATTTTATATGCTTTTTCAAAAGCAAAAGAAGGCAACACACTGGTTTTCAATTATATGATAAAAGCACCATGTGTCAGAAGTGATAGAGGAGTGATAGAGGAAAACGTCCTGTATCACTGCCTCTGACGCTTGAATATTAATAGCTACAACCTTCGTAGTGATAGAGTGATAGAGGATTTGTGAAAACTCCGTATAGAGATTACAACCTTAGAAAATTGTGATACGGTCACCCTGTTGAACAACTAAGGCAATTACAATTTTGGTGCGTAGCCTTGATATTTCATTGCCTATTCGAATGAGATTCTATATTTTTGCGGTTTTGAATTTCACTGTACCAATACGAAATGTCAAATATCAAATCAGAAATTGATAAATGGTATGAGAACTATATAGATGAGTTGTTCGCCTATGGAATAGCCTTTGGAGTGGAAAAAGATTTTGTATTAGATGCAATACATGATCTCTTTTTGCACTTGTTTGAAT
>ENA-OQMY01000428-OQMY01000428.1-human-gut-metagenome-genome-assembly--contig:-NODE-428-length-11654-cov-3.308840_pt1 | contig 11654 bp, 10 predicted proteins | sample MGYA00242623_ERZ504868 | MGnify/ENA primary metagenome ERZ504868 (study PRJEB26092, sample SAMD00036386) | human gut metagenome | host: Homo sapiens | study: EMG produced TPA metagenomics assembly of...
AACGAAGTCTGATCAATCCAGCCCAGCATGATCGCATCCGTTGCGCTGACGAGAGCCAGCATAAAATTCTGGATCGCAATCGGAAGGACGAGGAGTTTTAGTTTCTGGTAAAATTCATCCTTAAAATTCATTCGTGTTTTCATAAAAATTCCCCCAAAGTATAAATAGTAGTTTTTGCTGTATTATAGCGGAAAGGAAATGGGAAAACAATGGCTAAAACAAGCTATTTTCTGGTCATTTTTGACATTCCCTGTATAATATAGAAGAAAAAGAACTTTTCCGGTGCCCGTGTCCGGTACGCCGGAAAGCGGAGAAGAAGTTTGATCAGAAAATCAGGTTTCCTTCAGCAGAAACTCCAGGATTTCTGCTATCAGAATAAATATGCCGGCAGCGGCTGTCTTTATAAAATCCAGAAATCCATGCAGGAGCTGGAGAAGCTTTTGAAAAAGAAAGATAAGAAACGGAAGTAGGTTCGGCTGCCATTGGAGCCGTCATCGAAACAAACGGAAATATACGAAAAAATTGTGAAATTTAATAGAATTATAAGACCTGTTTTCGCTGTTTTTAACAAAAGTAAAGAAACAGTGAAAAAAAGGTTGCTTTTTTCGGCAGAATCCTTTATAATCTTATTTGTGTTCAGCGAGTGGATCATCCAATGAAACACAGAAAAACAAAAGTAAGCGCCTTTAGCTCAGTTGGTAGAGCAGTAGACTCTTAATCTATTTGTCCAGGGTTCGAGTCCCTGAAGGCGCATCGAAAGCACTGTTTTTGCAGACCTGAGAGCTGCGGGGACGGTGTTTTTCTTGTTTTACAAGCAAAATACCAAAAGTCTGTGTATCAACTTTTTTACATTGCGATAGAAACAGAGAAAAACCGGCAGCGGAGCGGTCTTACTTTTCAAGAGACCGTTCTGCTGCCGGTTTGTATTTTGGATGGGAATCAAATCATTTGCGAAAGCATTCCGCTACAGAAACCGTGCCTCCATCTTACAGATCGGGTTTCCGATTGAGGAAAACTTCTCCTCATATTCCGTCATTACATTTCCTTCTGAGAGAACCACATCGTGGTGCAGATCGTATGTGAATGCAGTGAGTTCCCATCCCTCTGCATTTTTCATCTCTTCAAGAGAGAAGTCAAACAGATCTTTATTATCGGTTTTGAATTCCAGTGTTCCGTCCTTCTTTAAAATCTTCTCGTACCGTGCAAGAAACTCATGCGATGTCAGTCTCCGTTTCGCATGGCGGTCTTTCGGCCACGGATCAGAGAAGTTGAGGTAAATGCGGTCTACCTCGCCCTCAGCAAACACTTCCGGAAGCTGGCGTGCATCCATGCGGATAAAGAACAGGTTTTTGATTTCCGTCTCCAGTTTTTCCCGTTTCTGTACTGCGCGGAGCAGCACGCTGTCGTACATTTCAATGCCGACGTAGTTGATTTCCGGATGCAGAACCGCCATATCCATCAAAAAGCGGCCCTTTCCCATACCGACCTCAATATGAATCGGATTTTCATTTCCAAAAATTTCAGCCCACCGTCCCCGGTAGCTCTCCGGCTCCTGCACAACGAACGGACAGGAAGCAATCACATCTTTTGATCCTCTGATATTTCTAAGGCGCATATGCGTAAAATTCCTTTCTTAAGTGATAAATATTAGAATAAAAGCCAATCATATCCAGTATATCATAGCTCCCGAAAAAGCAAAACAGAAAAATCCCGTTTTCAAATTTTCGAAGTTTTCAAAATACTATATACAATATCAACCTGCACATAGCATTTCTTATCAGCAATATGACAATCGGATTGGAACCATATCGAAATCATATGAGGGACCATCTTTTGGCTATTGAGATTGGAAGAAAAATATGACCCATTGTCTATTTTGATCAAAAAGTCGATCGAAATCCCACGTTTTTTTTACGATTTCAATATGTCAACTTTGGAAAAAAAGGTGTAGAATACTAACAGCAAAGATGCGGGGAGTTTTCCTCGTCTTTGTTGTCTTTTAAATAAATAAGGAGGGAAAGCGATGCTATGGAATCTGTAATTAACAAACTTGCAGAGATCGAAACGGCTGCTACTAAGATTATGCAGGCTGCCGAGAATCAGAAGAAGCTCCAGGACGAGCAGCAGGAAGAGCGGATTGCAAAATTCGATGCAGATCTGGAAGCGGAAACGGCAAAGCGGATTGAAGAGATCACAACAAAACTTCATTCTACTACAGATGCGGATCAGAAAAAGCAGCGGGACTCTGCCGCCGAACTTCTATCTTCACTGGACGCTTATTACGAACAGAATCACGGAACACTGTCCACGCAGATTTACGAAAACATTATAAGGAAGTGAAACGATGAGCGGTCTATTATCCTACAGCGGCCTTACCACAAAGATAAGAGCCATGCAGAGCCATCTTTTAAACGACCAGAATTTTCGGGAAATCGTGGAACTGGAGAGTGTACCGCAGGCAGTTTCTTACCTCAAGCAGCATAAAGGCTATGAGGATCTGTTTGAGGGCTACAACGAAGCTGACCTTCACCGAGGTCAGATCGAGAAAATGCTGCGCCTGACGGTATACCGGGATTTTTCCAAGCTGTACCGTTTTGCAAATGTGGAGCAGAGAAAGTTCCTTGCGCTCTACTTTAAACGATACGAAGTGTCCGTTATCAAAGAATGCCTGAACACGGTATTTGATCACCGTGATGTGGTATTGAACCTGTCCATATTCGACGAGTTCTTTAACAAGCATTCCCAGCTGGACATCAATCTTCTGGCGTCCTCCAGGACGATCGAAGAACTGATTGCGAACCTGAAAGGGACAGAATATTATGCCCCGTTGTCGCAGCTCGCGGATATCGAGCGTCCGACCCTGTTCGACTATGAGATGACCCTGGATCTGTATTACTTTGCACAGATGTGGAAAGACAGATCAAAAGTAGTGACAAAGCGGGATCTGGAAGAGCTGACCGCTGCATGGGGAAGCAAGTTTGACATGCTGAACCTTCAGTGGATCTACCGTTCCAAACGCTATTATCACATGACCAGCGCACAAATCTACGCCCTGCTGATTCCGGTTCATCACCGGCTGAAAAAGGATGTGGTAAAGGCACTGGTAGAAGCCGAGAATATGAGTGCATTTTCCCAGCTGCTGGAACAAACCTATTATGCGAAACGGTATGATTCCTTCAAAGTCGATACGCTGGAATCCATGTATGCAGCCATTATGAAGCACATACTTTCCAGTGAATCCAGACAGGATCCTTATTCCGTTGCCACCATATACTCATACCTCTATCACAAAGAGCACGAGGTAAACCGGCTTATTATTGCACTCGAGTGCGTACGTTACCGTATCAGCGCTGACGAGGCAATGCAGCATATCGCAAAAACTTAATACACGGGGAGGTGTACTCATTGATTGTCAAGATGAAATTTTTGAGCATCACCGGGCCGAAAGCCGACATTGACCGTGTGGTCAACACTTATCTCTCAAAATATGAGATACATCTGGAAAACGCTCTGACGGAGCTGTCTACGATGCAGAATATCACACCGTATATCCAGATCAACCCATACAAAGAGACCTTAAAACAGGCGGAAGATTTTACAGCACTTCTGCCGGAAGAGAAGCGTACCACCACGAAAAGACTTTCCCTGGAAGATGCCATCAACTGTGTCCATGGTTTGGATCACACCCTTGGCCAGTTGAACCAGGAGCGTACAGAACTGGAAGCAAAAAAGAAAGACTTGATGGAAAAAGCACAGAAAATCGAGCCGTTTCAGGATCTGCACTGCAATCTTTCCTCCATTCTGGATTTCCACTTTATTAAATTCAGATTCGGAAAGATCACAAAAGAGTATTACAACAAATTTGAGAGCTACTGCTATGAGAACAGCGATACGGTATTCTACCGCTGCCATTCCGATGAGCAGTATGTATGGGGCATTTACTTCTGCCCAAGAGATCAGGTCACGAAAGTGGACGCCGTATTCTCATCCCTGCACTTCGAAAGAATCTACGTTCCGGACGAGTACAGCGGAACGCCGGAGGATGCTTACGCAGCACTTCAGGCAGAAATCAAAAAGACAGACGATGCACTCAGCGAGTGCTCACGGAAACTGGCAAAATGCCTTTCGGATTCCGCAGAGGATCTGGTTGCAGCAAAAGAGCAGTTAGAGCAGCTCTCCGGCAACTTTGATGTCCGTCGCCTGGCAGCCTGCACAAAATCCAAGAAGGAAACCTTCTATATTCTGTGCGGCTGGATGTCGGAAAAAGATGCCGCTTCCTTCCAGAAGGACATCGAAAACGACACAAATCTCTTCTGCTTCATCGAGGATGATGCAAACAACGTTCTGCGTCAGCCGCCGACAAAGCTGAAAAACCCGAAAATCTTCCGTCCGTTTGAGATGTACGTGAAGATGTACGGACTGCCAAATTACAATGAAATTGACCCTACGATTATCGTAGGACTCACCTATGCCTTTATTTTCGGAATCATGTTTGCCGATGTAGGACAGGGATTGTGTCTGCTGATTGGCGGCGCACTGCTGTACCACTACAAGAAGATGGATCTGGCAGCGATCATGAGTACCTGCGCGGTATTCTCTGTGATCTTCGGATTCTTGTTCGGCAGCTTCTTCGGATTTGAGAATGTCATACCGGCCCTCTGGCTGCATCCGAAGGAAGCGATGACAACGCTTCCGTTCATCGGTTCGATGAATACCGTATTTGTCGCAGCGGTTGCATTTGGTATGTTCATGATTCTGACAGGAATGGTTCTGCATATGATCAATGCAGCAAGAAACCATAAGCTCGGCGAGCTTCTGTTCAGCCAGAACTCCCTGGCAGGCTTCATTTTCTACGGAGCCCTTGCCGTTACACTCGTTCTCCTGTTCAGCGGCCATAAAGCTCCGGCTGTCGGCGTGATGGTAGTCATGTTCGGTATTCCGCTTCTTGCGATCTTCTTAAAAGAGCCACTGGAGCGTATGGTAGAGAAGAAGGGCAATGCATTTCCGGAGACCGGAAAGGGAATGTTCTTTGTACAGGCATTCTTCGAACTCTTCGATGTGCTTTTGAGCTACTTCTCCAACACAATTTCCTTTGTCCGTGTCGGCGCATATGCAGTCAGCCATGCGGCTATGATGGAGGTTGTCCTGATGCTCGGCGGAGCAACAGGCGGCGGCAGCATCAGCTGGCCGGTTATTGTTCTCGGAAATGTCTTCGTTGCCTGCCTTGAGGCACTGCTGGTAGCGATCCAGGTACTGCGTCTGGAGTATTACGAGATGTTCAGCCGGTTCTATGAAGGAGACGGAAAACCATTTGTTCCGTTTTTGAAAAAAGGCGAGAAATAAAAGAGGATTCAGAGCCATGCGAAATGGAAGTGAATATGGCGGGAAGCTGTATCGGGAAAAAGTGAAAATGGCTCCGGATCGCAGCAAAGAGTAAATTTAATGAATTAACTTCAGGAGGAAAACTATTATGAACTCAGCATTTGTACAGGTACTTACTGCAATCGCAATGGTATTAACCATCGTTGTTCCTATGACTTATTACTTCAAAGGTGAGCACAACAAAAATCGTTACAAAAAATCTCTGGCAGCCAATGTAAGCGGCTTCTTCGGCCTTCTGCTGATCGCAACCGTTGTTTCCTTCGCAGGCGCAACAACTGCATCTGCTGCAACAGAAGCAGGCGCTGGTCTTGCAACCGGTCTTGGTTACATCGGTGCAGCTCTTGTTACCGGTCTTTCCGGTATTGGTTCCGGTATCGCCGTTGCATCTTCCGCAAGCGCAGCTCTTGGAGCAATCAGCGAAGACGGCAGCATCTTTGGTAAATCCATGATCTTCGTAGCTATGGCCGAAGGTATCGCTCTGTATGGTCTGATCATCTCCTTCATGATCCTTGGTAAACTTTGATTCCAAAACCGGAAGGTATTGATCTTCACCTTAAGTTGGAGGAATCATAAATGAAAATGTTCTTGATCAGTGATAACGTAGACACTCAGACGGGCATGCGCCTGGCCGGAGTGGAAGGCGTTGTCGTTCATGAGCGCGAGGAGCTTTATGATACACTGCAGAAAACACTGGCAGACAAAGAGATCGGAATTATTCTCCTTACAGAAAAGTTCGGGAAGGAATTCCCGGACATTCTGGAGGATGTCCGCCTCAACCATAAGCTTCCGCTGCTCATTGAAATTCCGGACCGTCACGGTACCGGAAGAGCGCCGGACTTTATCACTTCCTTTGTAAATGAATCTATTGGATTAAAACTGTAAGAATGCCCTGGAGGTGACACACATTGACTACTGAGGAGAAACTTCAGAATTTTTATAATCATTCCCTGGACAGTGCAAACCGTGAAGCAGAACGTGTGATCGGCGATCACCAGAAAGCTCTGGATAAGATCTTCGAGGAGCATAAAGCAACCGCAAGACGTCAGGCAGAAGAAGAAGTTGCTGCCGAGACCGAGAAAGCAAAACGTGATGTCAATAAGACACTGTCTGCGGATCAGCTTCATATCAGACGGAAGCTGTCCCGTAAAAATCTGGAATTAAAAGAAAAACTGTTTAAAGAAGTTACGTGAAAAACTTACCGCTTATAAAACGGATCCATCCTATGAGGTAGTATCTGGAGCGCAAAATCCGCGAAGCCGTTACATTTGCCGGAAACGACAAGCTGACCTTATATCTGGATCCGTCAGACGAAGCTCATAAGGCTTCCCTGGAGCAGAAACTCTCCGTAACCCTTACCATTTCGGCCATGCCGTTCCTTGGCGGCGTGCGCGCGGTCATTCCGGAGAAAAATATTCTGATCGATAATTCCTTCGAGACCCTTCTGAACGAAGAGCGGGAGAATTTCATCTTTCACGGAGGTGTAGAGCATGAATAAAACCGGAGTTATCTATGGAATCAACGGTCCGGTCGTATATCTGAAAGGAAACACCGGATTTAAAATGTCCGAGATGGTTTACGTTGGTAAAGAACGTCTGGTCGGCGAGGTTATTGCCCTGACAAAGGATACCACCACAGTACAGGTTTTCGAGGAAACCACAGGACTGAAACCAGGCGAAACAGTTACCGCATCCGGAGATGCCCTCTCTGTTACATTGGGACCTGGAATCCTGAACAACATTTTTGACGGTATTGAGCGTCCGCTGTCCGAGATTGCAAAGCAGTCCGGTAAATACATCAGCCGCGGCCTTACCGTAGATTCTCTGGATACAGAGAAAAAATGGGATGTCCATGTAACTGTTTCGGAAGGCGAAGAGCTGATGGGCGGCGCAATCATTGCAGAAACACAGGAAACCCGTTCCATCGTTCACAAATCGATGGTTCCGCCGGATGTCAACGGCACGGTTATCTGGGCTGCCAAAGACGGAAAGTATACCATCCTTGACCCGATTGTAAAACTGAAACTGGAAGACGGCACCGAAAAAGAGATCACACTGGCACAGAAATGGCCGATCCGTGTACCGCGTCCAACCCTGAAAAGATATCCGGCATCCGTTCCGCTGATCACAGGACAGCGTATCCTGGATACGATGTTCCCGATCGCAAAAGGCGGCACAGCAGCCATCCCTGGCGGATTCGGTACCGGAAAAACCATGACCCAGCACCAGATCGCAAAATGGTCTGATGCCGATATCATCATCTATATCGGATGTGGAGAGCGTGGAAATGAGATGACACAGGTTCTGGAGGAGTTCCAGGAACTGATCGACCCGAAGAGCGGCAACCCGCTGATGGACCGTACCACCCTGATCGCCAACACATCCAACATGCCTGTTGCAGCCCGTGAGGCATCTCTGTATTCCGGACTGACACTGGCTGAGTATTACCGCGATATGGGCTATGATGTAGCAATCATGGCAGACTCTACATCCCGTTGGGCAGAGGCACTCCGTGAGCTGTCCGGCCGTCTGGAGGAAATGCCTGCCGAGGAAGGTTTCCCGGCATACCTGGCATCCCGTCTGTCCGCTTTCTATGAGCGTGCCGGCATGATGCAGACCCTTTGCGGCGCAGAGGGAAGCGTATCCATCATCGGAGCCGTATCTCCGCAGGGTGGTGACTTCTCCGAGCCTGTTACCATGAACACCAAACGTTTCGTCCGCTGCTTCTGGGGACTGGACAAATCTCTGGCTTACGCCCGTCATTTCCCGGCGATCCACTGGCTGACCAGCTACAGTGAATACCTGCAGGATCTGTCGCCGTGGTACAAAGATCACGTAAACAAAAACTTTGTAGATATGCGGAACCAGTTAATGGGAATCCTGAACTCCGAGAGCTCCCTGATGGAAATTGTAAAACTGATCGGTAGCGATGTTCTTCCGGATGACCAGAAGCTGACCCTGGAAATCGCCAGAGTTATTCGACTGGGCTTCCTGCAGCAGAACGCATTCCATCCGGATGACACCTGCGTATCTCTGGAAAAACAGTACAAGATGATGGAAGTTATTCTTTATCTGTACAAGAAATCCAAAGCGCTCGTGACGATGGGCATGCCAATGTCCGTACTGAAAGAGGACAAGATCTTTGACCGCGTCGTTTCTATTAAATACGATGTACCGAATGACCGTCTGGATCTGTTTGACACATACAAAAAGATATCGACACCTTCTACGATAAGGTACTCGAGAAGAATGGTTAAGGAGGGAATTCATCATGGCAATTGAATATTTAGGCCTTAGTGAGGTCAATGGCCCTCTGGTTGTTCTGGAAGGTGTAAAAAATGCTTCCTACGAGGAAATCGTAGAATTTACCGTAGACGGCAATGAGAAAAAACTGGGACGTATCGTTGCTGTATACGAAGACAAAGCCGTTATTCAGGTATTTGAGGGAACTTCGAGCATGTCTCTTACCAATACTCATACCCGTCTGACCGGACATCCGATGGAGATCGGACTTTCCGAGGAAATCCTGGGACGTACCTTCGATGGTATCGGAAAACCGATCGACCGCATGGGACCGATTGACGCAGAGGTAAGAAGAAACGTCAACGGCCTGCCGCTGAACCCGGTTACCCGTAAATACCCAAGAAACTATATCCATACAGGTATTTCTGCAATCGACGGTCTGACCACCCTGATTCGTGGCCAGAAGCTGCCGATCTTCTCCGGAAACGGACTTCCGCACGACCAGCTGGCAGCACAGATCGTACAGCAGGCATCTCTTGGAGATTCCGATGAGAAGTTTGCAATCGTATTTGCCGCTATGGGTGTTAAATACGACGTAGCAGAGTTCTTCCGTCGGACCTTTGAGGAAAGTGGTGTATCTGACCACGTTGTTATGTTCCTGAACCTGGCAAACGACCCGGTTGTAGAGCGTCTGATCACCCCGAAGGTAGCACTGACAGCTGCCGAGTACCTTGCATTCGAGAAAGGCATGCATATCCTGGTTATCCTGACCGATATCACATCCTTCTGCGAGGCTATGCGTGAGGTTTCCTCCTCCCGTGGAGAGATTCCTTCCCGTAAAGGTTATCCTGGATACCTGTACAGTGAGCTGGCTACGCTGTATGAGCGCGCCGGAATCGTACAGGGCGTAGAGGGATCCGTAACACAGATTCCGATCCTGACCATGCCAAACGATGATATCACGCACCCGATCCCTGACCTGACCGGTTACATCACCGAGGGTCAGATCGTACTGGACCGTCAGCTTCACGGCCAGTCTATTTACCCGCCGATCAGCGTACTGCCGAGTCTTTCCCGTCTGATGAAGGACGGTATCGGTGAAGGCTATACAAGAGCAGACCATCAGGACGTGGCAAATCAGCTTTTCTCCTGCTATGCAAAGGTAGGAGATGCGCGTTCCCTGGCATCCGTTATCGGTGAGGATGAGCTTTCTCCGATCGATAAACAGTACCTGGTATTCGGTAATGAATTTGAGCATGAATTTATCGGCCAGGGAATGGATGAGAACCGTTCCATGGAAGATACGTTGAATAAGGCATGGGAGCTTCTTGGACTGCTTCCGAGAGAAGAGCTCGACCGTGTCAACACCAAGGTTCTGGATCAGTATTATCATCCGACCACCATTGATGCAGTAGCAAAAGCAAAGGCAGAAGCCGATGCCATGAATGAGTAAGCGAGAGGAGTGAGATCGGAATGGACCCGAATACCTTTCCTACCAAGGGAAACCTGATTCTTGCAAAGAACTCTCTGAAACTTGCCCACATGGGTTACGAGCTGATGGACAAGAAGCGGAATATTCTGATCCGCGAGCTCATGGGCCTGATCGATGAGGCAAAGGATATTCAGCGTCAGATTGATGTGACGTTCCGCGAAGCATATGCGGCGCTGCAGATTGCGAACATGGAGATCGGTATCACCAACGTACAGACCGTGTCCTATACCGTTCCGGTGGAGGAATCTATCCGGATCAAGACAAGGAGTATCATGGGCGTGGAAATTCCGCTGGTAGAGGCTGATCCGTCCGGACAGGCCCCGACGTATGCTTACTACAGCACGAAGGAGTCCCTGGATCAGGCAAGACAGGCCTTTGAAAAAGTAAAAGACCTGACCTTAAACCTTTCCATGATTGAGAACTCGGCATACCGCCTTGCTGCGGCAATCAAGAAAACACAGAAGCGCGCCAATGCGCTGAAGAACATCACGATTCCGCATTACACCCAGTTGTCCAAGGATATCGCGGACGCACTGGAGGAGAAGGAGCGCGAAGAGTTCACACGACTGAAGGTCATCAAACAGAGAAAGAACAAGGCAAGCTGATAAGGCTTTCCCGGAATAGAGATGAAAAACCCGCTTGGGCCGCGAAGAGATTTGCGGTGCCGGGCGGGTTTTTATGTGTCATGCAAAAAATATGTTTTTGGCTGCACTTTTTGTGCAAAAATTTTATAAAAATTTTCTATCTTTTTAAAACGGTCTTTGCTATAATACGTAAGGCGATTGTAAAGAAAAGTTAAGATTTTGTAAGCTGTAATGCTTTTTGGAGGTAGGAAGATGAAACACAAGAAACAGAAAAAAACGAAAAAAGCAGGGCGCATTCTGCTGGCTGTGTTTGCAGTGTTGATCGGAACGCTTGGCGTGCTGCTGTTTACGTCCGAGCGCTGGATGCGGAAAACATGGCCGAATCTGAGCATGGAAGAGCTTGTTTACCAGTTAAAGGCCCCGATTGCCGGAACCAGCCATGATCTTCTGATGAGTTATATCTGCTCAAGTGCGCTGATCGCAGCGGCAGCACTCATCCTTCTGATTCTGGTCAGCATTTTTCTTCGGGAAAAACGCAAAGCCCATGTGGCGTTCGGGATGATCTGTATCGCGGCAGGAGCCGCCAGCATCGTCTATTCCATCAATGACGTGTGGGCAGCACTGGACGTAAAAGATTATCTGAAAAATCAGAGCACGTACAATACCGTGGTAGAAGACAACTACGTAGATCCGGACCGCGTGAATATCACGTTCCCGGAACAGAAACGAAATCTGATCTATCTCTATCTGGAATCCATGGAGAGCACCTACGCAGACAAAGCTTCCGGCGGAGCATTCGATAAAAACTATATCCCGGAGCTGACCCAGCTTGCCGCAGACAACATCAGTTTTTCCAATTCGGAGCTGCTCGGCGGCGGCCAGCCTACCGTAAACGCAACCTGGACCATTGCCGGTAATTTCGCACAGACCTCCGGTCTGCCTCTCAGCATCGGAACT
>ENA-OQMY01000429-OQMY01000429.1-human-gut-metagenome-genome-assembly--contig:-NODE-429-length-11649-cov-2.641295_pt1 | contig 11649 bp, 12 predicted proteins | sample MGYA00242623_ERZ504868 | MGnify/ENA primary metagenome ERZ504868 (study PRJEB26092, sample SAMD00036386) | human gut metagenome | host: Homo sapiens | study: EMG produced TPA metagenomics assembly of...
ATAGGAGAGACAGATGTGGATGAGAAATGCACAAAATGAATTCGGGTGGGGATAACTTTTCATCTTAATCCAGCCCATCAGAGTGTGAAATCCTGCGTCAGATAAAATCAGCCGGATGAATAGTAAATATTCATCCGGCTGATTTCTGATATATACTATTTTTGTTTCATCCGTTTGATGACTTTCAGACGGGTAAATTCCTCACGTTCTTTCTCCTCCAGTGCATTCTGGATATCTTTGGTCAGTGCCTCGTACTTTGGAATAGTGATATTCTTCAGAGCATTGGCACGTTTCTGAGTTTTCTTGATATTGGCTGCAAGGCGGATGGCTGCATTTTCCACCATGGACAGGCGGATGGACAGCTCTTTTACCTTTTCAAAGGCAGCCTTGGCTTCGTCCAGAGACATCTTTGTGCTGTAGTAGGCATAGGTGGGAGTGTTAGTGGTTTTGTCATATTCCACCAGAGGAATTTCCGTACCCATAACACTTCGGGTTTTAATGCGTATAGAGTTCTCGACAGGAACCGTACACGCGATCTGCTGGACAAAGGCGATACCAATCTCCATATTGGCTTTCTGCAGTGCTGTATAGGCAGTGCGGAAAGTCACATCAATCTGTGTCTGGATATCCTTTGCCTGATCGATCAGCTCCATCATTTCACGAATCAGGATGTTACGCTTCTTGTCCATCAGTTCATAGCCCTGACGGGAAAGCTTCAGTGAGTTCTTTGCAAGTATCAGGTTTCCCTTGGTGGGAAAGGTATTCGGATCCATGTAATCACCTCGCTTCTTTTAGCGTACTGTTTCGTGATAGTACTTGTCGAGGATCTTCGTATCAATTCGGTCGAGCTCTTCTTTCGGAAGAAGTCCCAGAAGCTCCCAGCCCTTATCCAGGGTTTCGGTGATGCTTCGGTTCTCGGTTTCGGACTGGCCGACAAATTCACTCTCAAAGGCTTTACCAAATACCAGATAGCGTTTATCCAGCGGGGAAAGCTCATCCTCACCGATAACGGAAGCAAGGGCTCTGGCATCTCCAACCTTTGCATAGCAGGAGAAAAGCTGATTTGCCACGTCCTGATGGTCTGCTCTTGTATAGCCTTCACCGATACCGTCCTTCATCAGACGGGAAAGAGATGGCAGTACGTTAATAGGCGGATAGATTGCCTGTCCATGAAGCTGTCTGTCCAGAACAATCTGACCTTCGGTGATATAACCAGTAAGGTCAGGAATCGGGTGAGTGATATCATCGTTTGGCATGGTCAGGATCGGGATCTGGGTTACGGAACCCGGTTTGCCTTTTACGATACCTGCACGTTCGTACAGGGTTGCAAGCTCACTGTACAGATAACCCGGATAACCTTTACGGGACGGAATCTCACCTTTGGAGGAGGAAACCTCTCGCATGGCCTCGCAGAAGGATGTGATGTCTGTCAGGATGACCAGGATGTGCATTCCTTTTTCAAAAGCAAGATACTCTGCGGCAGTGAGGGCGATCTTCGGTGTAAGAAGACGTTCAACAACCGGATCATTTGCAAGATTCAGGAACATAACTACATGGTCTGCAGCACCGCTTTCCTCGAAGGTACGGCGGAAAAATTCCGCTACGTCATATTTGACACCCATTGCCGCGAAAACAATGGCAAAATCTTCATCAGAGTCCTCTCCCAGAGAAGCCTGCTGTACGATCTGTGCAGCCAGCTTGTCGTGTGGAAGACCATTTCCGGAAAAGATCGGAAGCTTCTGTCCTCGGATCAGGGTGGTCAGTCCGTCGATTGCGGAAATACCGGTGTTGATATAGTTTCGGGGATATTCACGTGCTACCGGGTTCAGCGGCAGACCATTGATGTTTAATTTTACATCCGGGGTGATGTCCCCCAGACCGTCGATGGGCTGTCCGATACCGTTAAAGGTTCGTCCGAGGATTTCCGGGGAAAGCCCGATCTCCATGGGACGTCCGGTCAGCCGGGTATGGGTGTTGCCTAAGGACATACCGTCTGTTCCTTCAAAAACCTGGATAACAGCCTTGTCCTCATAAATCTCAATAATACGGCCGATCTTGCGAGTCCCGTCATCCATGTGAAATTCTACGATTTCCTCATAGGAGGCATTCTTGACGCCTTCCAGGACCACCAGAGGTCCGTTTATTTCGCTTAAGCCTAAATATTCAATTGCCATAAACTTCTCCTCTCTGTTACGACTCATAGTCGGTTATGGCTATGAATGTAACTGTTCCGGCATCAGCCGTTTTTTTCCATTATGTTATCATAGAAAGTATCAATGTCCTGCTTGTATTGGTCGAATTTATCAAGCTGATTATTTGCCACATCATATTTAATGGAAATAATTTTTTCAAAAATGTTGTTCCCCTCTTTCAGTACGGAAACCGGCATTCCACGGTTGATGAGTGCACGGCATTTTTCATAAAGATAGAGGATCGTTTCCATCATTTTAAACTGTTTTTCCATTGGTACGCAGGTGTCTTCTGCGTGAAAAGCGTTCTGCTGGAGGAAGCCCAGACGGATGACTCTGGCAATTTCCAGCGTCAGTTTCTGGTCATCCGGAAGAACGTCGCTTCCGATCAGCTTGACGATCTCCATCAGGGAGCTCTCCTGATTCAGGATTGCCATGAGCTGATTCCTGTCTGCTACAAATTTCGGGGAAACATGTTCTCTGTACCATGGAGTCAGGTCTTCCAGATATTCACTGTAGCTGGTGAGCCAGTGGATTGCCGGGAAGTGACGGGCATAGGCAAGGGATTTGTCCAGTCCCCAGAAGCAGCGGACGAAACGCTTGGTATTCTGTGTGACAGGCTCTGAGAAGTCACCACCCTGTGGAGAAACTGCTCCGATAATGGAGACAGAGCCTTCGGTTCCGTTTAAGTTCTGCATCATTCCTGCACGTTCATAGAATGCGGACAGCTTGGATGCCAGATATGCAGGGAAACCTTCCTCTGCAGGCATTTCCTCCAGACGGCCGGACAGTTCTCGAAGAGCTTCTGCCCAACGGGAAGTGGAGTCTGCCATGATAGCTACGTCGTAACCCATGTCCCGGTAATATTCCGCAAGAGTTACGCCTGTATAAATAGAAGCTTCACGCGCCGCAACCGGCATGTTGGAAGTATTGGCGATCAATGTGGTTCTGTCCATCATCAGGTTTCCGGATTTCGGGTCGATCAGTTTACTGAAATCTTCCAGAACCTGAGTCATCTCGTTTCCACGTTCTCCGCATCCAATGTAGATGATAATGTCTGCATCAGACCATTTTGCAATCTGATGCTGAGTCATGGTCTTACCTGTACCGAAACCTCCCGGAACAGCGGCTGTACCGCCCTTGGCAATCGGGAAAAGAGTGTCCAGGATACGCTGGCCTGTGACAAGCGGGACGCTTGCGGGGAAACGTTTGTGGGTTGGTCTCGGGATACGGATCGGCCATTTCTGTGCAAGTGCCAGATCTTTGGTGGTTCCGTCTGCGAACTGAATGGTTACGATCGGTTCTAGAATGGTGTATGCTCCGTCAGATGCCGCGTGGATAACTGTGGCTTCTGTAAGATTCGGAGGAACCATGGATTTATGGAGAATGGAGTCTGTTTCCTGAGTTTCTGCGATAACAGAGCCGGGACCTACAACATCTCCTTCTTTTACTATGATGTGAGTGTTCCATTTCTTTTCTGTGTCAAGAGAATCAACGCTGACACCTCGTGAAATATATTTGCCTGAGGCTTTGGCAATCTCTTCCAGAGGACGCTGGATACCATCAAAAATATTGTGGATGATTCCAGGTCCCAGAAGTACAGAAATGGCATCTCCGGTTCCTGTAACTGTATCGCCCGGTTTCAGTCCTGTAGTCTCCTCGAAAACCTGTACGGTGGTCATGCCTTTCTTCAGGCCGATAATCTCACCTACCAGATGTTCCGGACCTACATAGACCATCTCGGAAATCTTGAATCCGCTGTCGCCCTTCAGATAAATGACGGGGCCGTTGACACCGTAGATAATACCTGTATTACTCATGTTCTGGTCCTCCGTCAAACTTGAATTCTTTGTATGCTGCCTCAAAATTTCCTGCAAAAGAGTGATCGATCAGGATGTTTTTCTGAGGAATCGTAGCGCGGATACCGCCAAGAAAAGAGTCCTTTGCAAGCTGGATAGCAGTACCTGTTGTATGCTGAAGTTTCTCTGCAAGAGATCTGTCCTCCGGAGAGAGATAGATGGTAATCTCATCATTTCCCGCGAAATCCAGAGCTTCTTTGATCTTAGCAGTTAAATAGTTCTCATACTCCGGAGTTTTGGTAAAGGATTCCAGAAGTCCTTTTACTTCGGAGAAAATTTTCTCTTTTAATTCGTTTTGTTTTCTGGTCCAGTCACGCTTGATCGTGAGCTGTTCTGCGGAGAGAGCCTTGTTTATTTCACGTCGGGCGCTGGCAGTTTCCGCTTTGATCTGTGTCTGGGCGTTTTCTTCACTGAGAGTTTTGTGTTCTTCTGCCATTTTCTCCAGAGCCGCTTTATGCTCATTGAGAATGGCGGCAGCTTTTTCGTGGGCTTCCTCTACAGTGATATCATAAAAATGGCTGAGTTTTTCATCAATTGTCATGTTAACACCTGCCTGTAATATTTAGATTGTAACTGTTCACTCCGTTCACAGTAACGTAGCCAAAATTCATTCCAGATTGCCTGCGGCAATGGAATTTTGGCTTGTATGTCTCGGGATAGTGGTGTGTGAACAGTAACATTAGATTTACTATTGGTAACTGTTTTACAGTTTTAAACCAATAGCTTCATTCACATATGAAGTGATAAAATCCGGTTTGCGGCCAGTACCGTGCCTGTCGGGAATTTCAATGATCAGAGGGGTTTTGTGATGAAGCTTTACATCATCTATAATTTCGGGAAACTCCCGGCCGAATTTTTCGGTCAGGAGTATGATTCCGATTTCTTTATTGGAGATAGCTTTACTGCAAAGCATCTTTTAATTCATCATGTGTGTGTACGACCACGCCCTCCACACCTGCCAGTCTCATCCCTGTGTAGGTATCGATATTGTCGCTGATCAAAAACATCTGCATCTTATAACTGTCCCAGGATCATGAAGGAGATGATCAGTCCATAAAGGGCAACACCTTCTGCAAGACCTACGAAAATAAGGGATTTACCAAGGATACTCTGATCCTCGCTGATAGCGCCTAAGGCTGCGCTTGCCGCACTGGCAACGGCAATACCACCACCGATACAGGAAAGACCTGTTACAAGAGCTGCTGCGATATAACCCATACCTGTTGCAAGTGTGCCTTCAGAGCCAGCAGCGGCCTGTATGGAAGAAGCACCTGTGAACATAACTGCAATAGCGATAAGCATGGTTCCAAAGAAGAAGAATGCGTTTACACCGAGAGCTGTTTTGTAACGTCCGCGGTTTTTTTCACCGATGAGATAGTAGCCAAATGGAAGAATGATGCTGAGTACCAGTGCGATTGCTAAAATGATCTGTGTGATTGTTGTCATAATTAAATCTCCTCTTAGTTCTTGATTTTGCTGTTCATATATATCATATTTATTCGGCTTCGAATATCTGGCTGACCGACAGATATGGGTTTCCCGAGGATGATATATAAATGAAAATAGTATAATTTCTGATGATCTTTCTGTCTATTTTACAGAGCGGAACGGCTCAAATTTACGTCCTGTACCTTTGTAGAAGCGGCTGAACATTTCATAATATTCCAGACGAAGCACCTGGATACCGACGATCAGGCCTTCCATACCACATACAAAAAGGTTTCCCAGAATTACTACTATCCAGTTCAGGTTTCCGCTTTCTGCGCCTGCAAGCATGAGAACGACTTCCATCATCGCTGCATGGCTGACTGCGAAAGCTCCGATACGGACGAAGGAAAGGGTATTGGAGAAGTAGCTTAACAGGACTTCAAACATTTCAAAAAGTCCCTGTACAACGAACATTCCCTTCTCTTTTGGCATAACTTCTGATTTCTTCTCAATGAGGGCTGTAAGTGGCTCTTTCAGGAAGATTAGGATCAATGGTACGCCGAACATGATAAACAGTACGATTCCGCCGGGAAGTGTTTTGCCATTCAGTATAAGTGCAATGGAGACAACTGCAGAGCCGTAGAATACCAGACCAGCTACTGAGTTTGTATCAAACCAGATGTGTTCTACATCTCCGGCTTTCCAGGCATTCAGGATGTTAAATACCATACATAAAAGGATCAGGCACATACCAAAACCAATGGCAACAATAAATACTGTATTCAGCTTTCCGATAAACGGAACTGACATCATATTGTTCATCGGGCGAAGCCACAGGGCAGGTATCACATCTTCGAATCCGAAGATACTTCCGAACATAAATCCGAAGATTGTGGAGAACACACCTGCACAACTGATAATGCCTGCCAGTGTGATATGTTTGAATTTATAAAGCAGGAAACCACCGATAAAGAGCAGCAATCCCTGCCCCACATCACCGAACATTGCACCGAAAATAAAGGAATAAGTCAGTGCCACAAACCATGTTGGATCCATCTCGTTATAGGCCGGAAGACCATACATTTTGATGTACATTTCAAATGGTTTAAACAGTTTCGGGTTCTTCAGTTTGGTAGGTGGCTGCTGGTGGATGCCTGGCTTCAGATGTTCGTCCTCTTCACCGTCAATAATACAGAAAATGCGGCTGTCGTCTTTGATATCATTCTGGAAAGAATGGGCATCTTTCTCTGTCATCCATCCACATAAGATATAGAAAACGTCTTTATCCCCATGTGTACATGCCGCAAGTCTGCGCACATCAAAGTTACCGGAAAGCTGTGCGATAGCATTGCGTGATGCAACGATATCTTTCTGATTTCTAAGAAGAAAATCTGCTTTTTTCTGATCGGCAGATGCCAGATCAGCAGCAGCTCTGTTGCGTGTTTCAGTCAGTTGTTCGAAAGCTTCTTTTGCTGTTCCCTCATAAGTATCCGGCATATAAATACGCTCGAAGTGCATGGAAGAATAGACGGCTTTTACTTTCTGGGCTTCGTGCTCCGGGACAAAATACAGACCCCAGACATACTGGTCATCTTCATCACATTTAATGAAAATTGTGTCCAGATTTTCGTAAATATACTTTTCAAATTTCTGGTAATATTCCTTCTCAATCCTTCCGAAACGGAAGTGGATGAACTGGAATTTCAGGATTGAGGAAATATTGTAATTAATATTTCTGAACGGGCGGATCACTCGCAGAGATTCATCCAGAGCTGCAAGCTGACTCTCCAGATCAGCACGTTTATTGCTTAGTTCCTGATAATCAGACTGAATCCGGCGGATTGTATTTAAAGCCTGTTCAGTATCCATGGGTTTGGCAGAAATCTTCTCCGGATCTGCCAGTTCATCATAGAAACTGTTGGCAGTAGAGAGTGCTTCCTTATATGGATTGATTTCCATAAACGGAGAAAGACTCTCTACTGCGGTCAGCTCGGAAAGGGCATTTTCCAGATGAATTTCGTACTTGGAAAGATAGGTGTTTACCACTCTGTCAATATCGGTTTTAGGACCGGTAATGCTCAGAAACTTCATTTTCTCAATCATAAATTCACCTCCTGGTTAATGTTCTTTAAACTGCGAAGCAGTTATTCAGTTATGCGCCATATAGAAATCAACTGTTGCAAATATAACGCATGGCTTCATCATGCTGCACACCATAACGTACGCATTCAATGGCGATAGTCAGACGGTTTACTTCGTGTTCCTTGTTATACAGATAAGAATAGATCACTGCTACAGAATATGGATTTCTGTGGGATTCCTTCTCAAGGATCGAGCGGTGGATGTGGTTGTAGAATTCTTCCAGATTGGCTACGGTAAGCTGTTCATATTTGTTGCCGTACCATGTTTTCTGGAAAATTCTTCGACCTTCTTCGTATGAAGGCGCTTCCACCAAAGCTGTGATCTCTTCTTTCTTTAACTTATAATTTACAGGGATCAGCAGGGCATAAATACTTGCCGGATCCATGTTGTAATACCTTTTGGAACGCTGGATAAACTGCAGGTTCAGCATATCAAATTTCTCGCCGTAAGTGCAGGTAATCTCTTCCAGATCTTTACCTTTAAACAGCTTCTTACGGATGTTCCAGATCTGGGTAAAATAGTACAGATCCAGTGCCATACCATAGTCGAAGAGAAGTGCTGTTTCATGCTCCTGGATCTTCGAAAGCGGGATGTAAAATTCGTTTCCTTTGAGGCAGGAGATCAGTTCCTCCATGGTGGAACAGGTAGTGATCCGGTCTACATCAATATTGGAATGCAGACGGAAAAATTCACGGTACGGAGAAACATCTACAGGATCCGTGTCGCGGTGATCGAAGATATTTGTCATGACTTCCTTCAGTACACGGATTTCATATCGCTTGGAATACAGATCCAGAAATTTACGCTGCTCCGGGTTGGCAAAGTGATAAATTCTGGAGAAATTCTGGAATATGGATTTCTTCAGAAGCTTCTCAATCTGGCCACGGTGCAGGGTATTTTCATCCAGTGCATCCCACCTGGAAGAGTATTCCGGCATTCGCTTCAGATAGGCGGCTACCTGCGTGACATCGGAGAGTTGGAGGATTTCCTCGAACTGATCCATGGTAGTAAGCCTGCTCTGCATTGCGCGGATTTTCGTGGAAAGTCCGCTGTAGGAGAGTACGCCTCCCATTGTTTTTCACTTCCTTTCCTGATGTCATTTAGCGTTTGAGACAGATCTTTACATAGTCAGTATTTTCTCAAACAATTCTCTGGAAAGTTGTGAGTGCTGCTGTTCGTAATGAGCATCCAGTGAAGAAAAGGTAGCGTCTGTGTCTGCACGTAACTGTGCCAGGCGAGAATCTTTTTCTTCTTCCAGTTGCTGACGGATCCGTCGAATCTGCTCTGCTGTCCGGGATTCCAGCTGTCTGTCATAATTTTTACATTTCTGTTCTGCCTCTTCAGAAAGCTGTTGCTTTTGCCGGTCGCAGTCTTCCATGATGCGTTGGGCTGTAAGCTCGATTTCAGATAATTTGTTAAGTATCTGCTCCATCTTCAACCTCCTTGGTTGTCAAAATTTTACAAAAAAACCAGATTTACTATGTGAAAAATAGTAATATCTGTTAGATATCATACACCCTTTTGTTAAAAAAAACCATCTAAATTTTTTCCAGAAATAAAAAAATTGTTATTTTTTAGACAAGTTAAAGAAATCTCCTGCGAATATCTGTCCGGGATGTAATTGACGTTAGGAGTATGGTATGGTAGTTTATTGGTGGCAGGAAATTGCACGCACATCTTGCGTAAAGCATTTTTCAAACACGCTCTGGAGATATAAGAAAAGGAACAGGAGATTTTTATGAGATTAAGAAATATTCCGGGAGCTCAGGATGCAATTCTGGAGAGCTCTTATGTGGTGCAGGAACCACAGACAAAGAAAGGACACTCGGGGGGAGGTTTTTGTGAAAAAGCAGCCTCTTCATATTGAAGTAGGGATGGGAAAAGGAAGATTTCTTATGGATCTGGCCCGGCTGCATCCGGATATCAATTATATAGGAATCGAGATGTATGACAGCGTTCTTCTTCGCGCATTGCAGAAGAGAGAAGAACTGGAGGAGAATGGAGAGGTTTATTCTAATTTTAGTTTTTTTATGAGAGTGGATGCCAGACTTCTGCCGGAAATCTTTGAGAAAGGTGAAGTAGATAAGATTTATCTGAACTTTTCCGATCCATGGCCAAAAGCCCGCCATGCAAAACGTCGCCTGACATCCAGAGAATTTCTGGCACGTTACGACCAGATTCTGGTTCAGGATGGAAAAGTGGAATTTAAGACAGATAATAAGGAACTGTTTGAAGTTTTCCCTGGAAGAAGTGGAGGAAGCCGGATGGAATCTGGAAGCTTCTACCTTTGATCTGCATCATAATGAAGAGATGGTACAGGGGAAATGTTATGACAGAATATGAAGAGAAAGTTTTCTTCTATGGGAAAATCCAATCTTGTAAGATGGTGAGTTTCCAGAGGGTGTCACAGATAAAAAAGCAGAGCAATCATCTGGGTTTATAGCAATTCCGTAGTGAAGTGGATTGCGATTATTCATTTGATTATCTATTGTGGCTGGCAGTGCATATTATGGTATAAGAAAATTTCGGGCGCTTCGCGCCCCGAAGAGTCAGCCAGTGAAACGAAAAGTTACTTTCCATAATAAAATGCTACAATTACCGCTATGAACACAAAAACTTTGATAATACCTTCAGCCAACCTGCGGAAATACCGCAGAAGAGGTCAATAAAACACTTAACAAAATGTACCCAAAACGACGTAAAAAAAGGAAAAATAAATGAAATAGTAAAAAAATCTGATTTTTTTTGAAAAAACCTATTGACATTTAAACGACTATTATATATAATATCACTTGCGTTGAGGGTGATGCAAAACTTCAACACAAAGAAAAACAAAAGAATATGCGCTTTTTAGCTCAGTTGGTAGAGCACCTGACTCTTAATCAGGGTGTCCAGGGTTCGAACCCCTGAAGGCGCACTAAGAACACTGTTTTTGCGGACAAAGCGATTGCCGCGGGGACGGTGTTTTTTATGTTTTATGGGAAAGTGAAAAATAAAGGTGTCTGGGAAATAGATAGAAATGAAATATTTACGCCCTTGCGGAGAAAGTTCCACAAGGGCGTAAAAGTATTTTATGCTGCTGATAGCGCTTGAAGAACACAGGGTCAAGCTGGTAAATATCTTCATGCAGGAGAGAAGACTGCTGTGCAAGATGCAGATAAACCTCTCTTTATAACCAGTCATCACACTTTATACAAACCATCCTGATAACATTGAAATCCCTCCCTGTTGGAAACGAGTTGATGACATTGAATTTTTATAAGTCGGAAACATATAAGACATTGCAAGAAAAACGAAAACGGGTTTGTAGAAAAGATTTTAACGCTTTTCGTATCAAAAGATGCACTATGGCTTCTGATTATGTTATACTCTATACTCAGTGTATTGTCGAAAGAAGAGGAATAAGTCAAATATCTGGGTTCCGGTCTGGTCAAAGGAGGTTACGGTATCGAATGTAAAAAAATACTAAAAAGAACAGGTAAAAATATTTTGCCTTTTCCTGCTGATCGTGGTGCTGGTAAATATACTTTCTACCTCTTTTTTGCAGGAAACCGGACGAAACATATGTGGAAAGTCTGAGAAAGACAGAATTTACATCAGAGACAGCAGGCGTAGAAAGAATTTGCTGCATTGACGATAATGAAGAGGCACTTTTGTGGAGACTGCGGATGATTGGAGCAGCGAAGAAGAGTATTGTTCTGGCAACCTTTGATCTGCGGGCAGATGAAAGCGGAACAGATCTTCTTGCAGCATTGGATCAAGCTGCCAAAAGAGGTGTGGAAATCAAACTGTTGATTGATGGTATTTACCAGCAGCTTTTCTTGAATGGAAGTAAAGACTTTCAGGCGTTGGCAGCGAGGGAGAATGTAGTTGTTGGTGTTTACAATCCGGTGACTCCAGCAGGCTTATTTAAGCTGAATTACCGTATGCACGATAAATATGTGATCGTGGATGACGAAATGTATCTACTGGGTGGACGCAACAGCAATGATATTTTCCTTGGAGATTATACCACGGATATCAATGTGGAC
>ENA-OQMY01000430-OQMY01000430.1-human-gut-metagenome-genome-assembly--contig:-NODE-430-length-11629-cov-7.202921_pt1 | contig 11629 bp, 9 predicted proteins | sample MGYA00242623_ERZ504868 | MGnify/ENA primary metagenome ERZ504868 (study PRJEB26092, sample SAMD00036386) | human gut metagenome | host: Homo sapiens | study: EMG produced TPA metagenomics assembly of...
GGAAGATGCTCCGTCATTTGAGGGAGTTTTGGAAATGCCGGGTTAAAAAACGATGGAAGAAGGAATTTATTACGTAACAGGATCTAAGATCCCAATCCAGGTCATTGTAACAGAGCAGTTGTCGAAGAAGAAAAATCTGTGGCTGAGAAGTCTGACTGATAGAATAAAAGATAAGGAAGATATGAAACGACTTCTCAATGAATACAGAGAAAAGCAGAAAAATCCTTTGTACGAATCAGTTATGCAGATGATCGTAAGGGCTAATGAAGAAAAATTCAGGGAGGCGGATTGTATGTGTGAAGCATTAAATCGGATCATACAGGATCAGATCGAGGAAAAGATAAGAAAAGTTTACAGGCTGGCTATGATGAAGGGTATGGAATTGGAATGCAGGATGGAATAAAGGATGGAATGCAGCAGGGAATGCAGCAGGGAATGCAGCAGGGAATACAGCAGGGAATGCAACAGGGAATGCAGCAGGGAGAACATAGTATTAATAGTTTGATCCTCTGCCTTGCTGAGCTGGGGAGGACGTCTGATATTATAAGATCGGCAGCAGATCCGGAATACCAGAAGAAATTGTTAAAGGAATTTGGGCTTTTGCCGGAGTAGCTGAATATTCCATATGTTTTAAGAGCATATTGTGCTGTGTTTTGGGATTGCATTTAATAAGATACTTTTTTGCCTGTATTTCCTATGATTTTGCGTGGAAATACAGGCTTTTTTGTGCTATAATAAACTCTGTATTCGTATGTAAAAAATATTTATTTTACAGGTATAAATGACACTTCCGGAGCGGGTTTGAGAATTGCTTTCTGCAAAATGAAAATACAGTATTTCCTGAAATTAACAGATCAGTTTATCTTGCTCAGGATTTGATGTAATGATTTCTGAAGCTGCTATGGTTCTGCAGAAATGAATTTTCAAACACGTCCGGACGACAAGAACAGGAGGAATGACATGGGCGCAGAGAATACAGAATACGGCGCGGATCAGATCCAGATCCTGGAAGGACTGGAAGCCGTACGTAAGAGGCCTGGAATGTATATCGGAAGTACCTCCAGCCGTGGACTTCATCATCTCGTATATGAGATCGTGGATAACGCAGTCGATGAAGCGCTGGCTGGTTTTTGTACGGAGATCCATGTAGATATCAATCCGGATAATTCCATTACAGTTACAGATAATGGTCGTGGTATTCCGGTTGGTATCAATCATAAGGCTGGTATTCCGGCAGTTGAGGTTGTATTTACCATTCTTCACGCAGGCGGTAAGTTCGGCGGTGGAGGATATAAGGTTTCCGGTGGTCTTCACGGTGTTGGTGCATCTGTTGTAAATGCACTTTCCGAATGGCTGGAGGTTACCATCTACCGAGAGGGTAAGGAATACAAACAGAGATATGAGCGTGGCAAGACTATGTACCCGCTGAAGGTGGTAGGTGACTGTGATCCGGGGCTTTCAGGAACGAAGGTTTATTTCCTTCCGGACAAGGAGATCTTTGAGGAGACTGTTTATGATTATGATATCCTGAAACAGAGACTTCGTGAGATGGCTTTCCTGACTAAGGGCCTTCGCATCGTTCTGGAGGATAAGAGAGAGGGACAGGAGCGCGAGAAGGTATTCCACTATGAGGGTGGTATCCGTGAGTTTGTAAGCTACCTGAACAGAAGCAAGGAGGCTCTTTACCCGGAAATCATTTACTGTGAGGGTGAGAAAGACGGCGTGTCTGTAGAGGTTGCGCTGCAGCATAATGACTCCTATACAGAGAACACCTATGGCTTTGTAAACAATATCAATACACCGGAGGGCGGTACACACATTACCGGTTTCCGTAATGCGATCACCAATACATTTAATGATTATGCACGTAAGAACAAGCTTCTCAAGGACAGTGAGCCGAACTTAAGCGGTGATGATATCCGTGAGGGCTTGACTGCGATCGTCAGTGTTAAGATCGAGAATCCGCAGTTTGAGGGTCAGACCAAGCAGAAGCTTGGAAACAGTGAGGCAAGAGGTGCGGTAGACAGTGTTGTAAGTAAACAGCTGGAGATTTTCCTGGAGCAGAATCCTGCAGTTGCCAAGGCTACCGTTGAGAAATCTGTTCTTGCACAGAGAGCCAGAGAGGCAGCCAGAAAGGCACGTGACCTTACAAGAAGAAAATCCGCACTGGACAGTATGTCACTTCCTGGAAAGCTTGCAGACTGTTCTGACAAGAATCCGGAGAACTGTGAGATCTATATCGTAGAGGGAGATTCCGCGGGCGGTTCTGCCAAGACGGCGAGAAACCGTGCCACACAGGCGATTCTTCCACTGCGTGGTAAGATCCTGAATGTTGAGAAGGCACGTCTGGATAAGATTTATGGAAACAAAGAGATCAAGGCAATGATCACTGCCTTCGGAACCGGAATCCATGAGGATTTTGATATTTCCAAGCTTCGTTATCACAAGATCATCATTATGACCGATGCCGATGTTGACGGTGCACATATCGCAACACTGCTTCTGACCTTCCTGTATCGTTTCATGCCGGAGCTGATCAAGCAGGGATATGTATATCTGGCGCAGCCTCCTCTCTATAAAGTGGAGAAGAACAAAAAGGTATGGTATGCATATGACGATGATGAGCTGAACAATATCCTTACCGAGATCGGACGTGACGGAAACAATAAGATCCAGCGTTATAAAGGTCTGGGTGAGATGGATGCCGAGCAGCTCTGGGAGACTACTATGGACCCTGAGAAGAGAATCCTTCTCCGCGTGACCATGGACGAAGCTGCCACATCTGAGATCGATCTGACATTTACCACTCTTATGGGAGACAAGGTAGAGCCAAGACGTGAATTTATCGAAGAAAATGCAAGATTCGTTAAGAATCTTGATATCTAGGAGAATAAAAAGAATGGAAGATAATATTTTTGACAAAGTCCACGAAGTGGATCTGGAAAAAACGATGAAGGAATCTTACATCGACTATGCCATGAGTGTTATCGCCTCACGAGCTTTGCCTGATGTAAGAGACGGTCTGAAGCCGGTACAGCGCCGAGTTTTGTACTCTATGATCGAGCTGAATAATGGTCCTGACAAGCCACACAGAAAATGTGCGCGTATTGTCGGTGATACCATGGGTAAATATCATCCGCACGGTGACAGCTCCATCTATGGTGCGCTGGTCAATATGGCTCAGGAATGGTCCACAAGATATCCGCTGGTTGACGGACATGGAAACTTTGGTTCCGTGGATGGTGACGGTGCGGCTGCCATGCGATATACAGAGGCACGTCTCAGCAAGATATCCATGGAGATGCTTGCTGACATCAACAAGGATACGGTTGATTTTCAGCCGAACTTTGATGAAACAGAGCGTGAGCCGGTTGTGCTTCCGGCACGTTTTCCGAACCTTTTGGTAAACGGTACTACAGGTATTGCGGTAGGTATGGCAACCAATATTCCGCCGCATAACCTTCGTGAAACTATCAATGCAGTTGTTAAGATCATTGACAACATTGTAGAAGAAGACAGAGAAACAGCTATGGAGGAGCTTCTTGAGATCGTAAAGGGACCGGACTTCCCTACAGGAGCGACCATCCTCGGAACGAGAGGGATCGAGGAAGCTTACCGTACCGGACGTGGCAAGATCCGTGTCCGTGCGGTGACAAATATCGAGACTTTGCCAAACGGTAAATCCCGTATCGTGGTTACCGAGCTCCCGTACCTTGTAAACAAGGCACGTCTGATCGAGAAGATCGCAGAGCTTGTCCGTGACAAAAAGATCGACGGGATCACAGACCTGAACGACCATTCCAGCCGTGAGGGTATGCGAATCTGTATTGATCTTCGTAAGGATGCCAATGCCAACGTGATCCTGAATCTGCTCTACAAGCATACACAGCTGCAGGATACTTTTGGTGTGATCATGCTTTCTCTTGTTCCAAATCATGGAAGTATGGAACCGAAGGTTCTGAATCTGAAAGAGATGCTGGAGTACTATCTGGAGCATCAGGAGAATGTAGTTCGCAGAAGAACACAGTATGATCTTAATAAGGCACAGGAGAGAGCCCATATTTTGGAGGGTCTTCTGAAGGCACTTGATAATATTGACGAAGTGATCCGCATCATCCGTGGTTCCCGCAACGTACAGATCGCCAAGCAGGAGCTGATCGACCGTTTTGAGCTGACAGATGTGCAGGCACAGGCGATCGTGGATATGCGTCTCCGTGCATTGACAGGTCTGGAAAGAGAGAAGCTGGAGGCTGAGTATGCAGAGCTTATGGAGAAGATCCGCAAGTTCCAGGCAATCCTTGCTGACCGCAAGCTCCTTCTCCGGGTGATCCGTGAGGAGATCCTTGCCATTGCAGAGAAATACGGCGATGACAGAAAGACTTCCATCGGATACGATGTATATGATATCTCTACAGAGGATCTGATCCCGAGAGAAAATACAGTGATCGCAATGACAAAGCTTGGTTATATCAAGCGTATGACCGTTGACAACTTCCGCAGCCAGAACCGTGGCGGCAGAGGAATCAAGGGTATGCAGACGATTGAGGATGACTATATCGAAGAGCTTCTGATGACGACAACGCACCATTATCTCATGTTCTTTACTAATACAGGACGTGTATACAGACTGAAGGTATATGAGATCCCGGAGGCCGGTCGTACAGCCAGAGGAACTGCGATCATCAATCTTCTGCAGCTTGCACCGGGAGAAAAGATCACAGCTGTGATCCCACTTCGTAAATATGAAGAGGGTCATTATCTGATGATGGCCACCAAGAAAGGCCTTGTGAAGAAAACTCCGATCAAGGATTACGAGAATGTCCGTAAGACAGGTCTTACAGCAATCGTTCTTCGTGATGATGACGAGCTGATCGAGGTTAAGGCTACTGATAATAATAAAGATATTATTCTTGTGACCAGGGACGGACAGTGTATCCGCTTTAAGGAAACGGATGTCCGCAGCACAGGCCGTGCGTCCATGGGAGTAAGAGGTATGAATCTTACTGACGGTGATGAAGTTGTTGCCATGCAGCTGAACACTCAGGGAGATTATCTTCTTGTAGCTTCTGAGAACGGAATGGGCAAACGTACAGCTATGAGTGAGTTCGTTGTCCAGAACCGTGGCGGTAAGGGTGTGAAGTGCTACAAGATCACCGAGAAGACCGGAAATGTTGTCGGCGCCAAGGCTGTCAACGAAGAGAACGAGATCATGATGATCACTACAGAGGGTATCATTATCCGTCTGCAGTGTGCGGATATCTCTGTTCTTGGAAGGATCACCTCCGGTGTGAAGATGATCAATCTTACAGAGGGTGTAACCGTTGCAAGTATCGCCAAGGTAAGAGATAAAGATCCGGAAGCAGATACAACTACCGAAAAAGCTGACGGAGAAACCGGCGATAACGAAGAAGGCTCTGCAGAGGAAGCTGTCACAGGCAGTGAAGAGGAATAAGGTCGAGGATAAGTCATGACGACGACAAAGAAAAAACGCAGAAAAAAACTCAGTAAAGAAGCTGAAATACTCTAAATAAAAAACTGAATTTTGTCCACATTGCGACACTGGCGGGGATCATTCTGATCCTGCTGGTGATCGTTCTGGCGGCCAGGGGCTGCGGAAAGATCAGCCACAGAACTCCGGAGGGGGTTGTGGAAGGCTACATCAAAGCGGCAGCAGCAGGCAAGAATAAAAAGATGCAGGGCTGTTACAGTGCGGATAAGTTATCGGATGAGGCGAAAACAGAGATTTCCTCCACGATAAAATATTTTCAGGCCCATGGAGTAAAGGATGTAAATATCGACAGCTGTGGCTCCATTTCTGAAAACAAAAATTATTCTTATGTTTATATCCGCTATAATCTTGTTCTGGAGAACGAGCAGGAATATCCATGTATCAGTACCTATCTTGTAAAGGTCCAGGACAAAAAGTATTATCTGTATGCGCCTTCTGAGATTTCAGATAAGATCAGCCAGCAGGCTGCTAAGGATTATCAGAAATTTATGACTACGAAAACCTATACAGATTATACAAAAGCTTATGAGGTTTTTCTGAAAAAGAATCCGGGATACGAGGATAAGATCGCAGGGAAACTGAACGGATAAAGCAGAGGCGGGAGGATGTAAGAATGAAGCGGATTTTACTGATGGTGCTCAGAAATATAGTCTTTGTTCCTTACTGGTGGATCAGGCTTTGTTGGTATGCAGCGCATACAGATGATTATCCGGAAGAGAAGAAATACGCATTCCTGAGACTGGTAGATGAGCGTGCCATTGAAGGCGGAAATATCCATATTGATGTGCATGGAGCTGAAAATATCCCAAAAGAAAAGGGATTTATGTTTTTTCCGAATCACCAGGGACTGTTTGATGTGCTGGCGATCATCCGGGCATGCCCGGTTCCTTTTTCGGTAGTTGCCAAGAAGGAAGTTGGAGAGATTCCTTTTCTGAAGCAGGTTTTTGCCTGTATGAAGGCCTTTATCATTGACAGGGAAGACCTGAAGCAGTCCATGCAGGTCATTGTCAATGTAATACGGGAAGTGAAGGCTGGTCGTAATTATCTGATCTTTCCGGAGGGAACCAGAAGTAAAAACGGAAATCATCCGGGGCCGTTCAAGGGCGGCAGCTTCAAGACTGCCACCAAGACGAAATGCCCGATCGTTCCGGTTGCACTGATCGATTCCTTTAAGGCTTTTGATACCGGCTCTACAGAGAGGATCACTGTACAGGTGCATATCCTTCCTCCGATGTATTATGAGGAATACAAAGATATGCATACCACAGAGCTCGCAGAAGAAGTAAAGAGACGGATCGAAAAGGTGATCGAAGAGAATATTATGTAAAAAAGAAAAGACTTTGATGAAGTTGGAACAAAAACATCATCAAGGTCTTTTTTTTTGTTGTATGTTTTGTATAAAACGAAACGTTTTATTTGTGAATTGTTTGGCATATACAACCAAAAGGTTTGATGATAACATAGAGGCATCCATACAATATAAATAAAAGATGTAAAGAGGACGAACAGATGAAAAAAGAAGACTACCTTTCTCTGATCGATGAGGTGATCGCACAGGGACCATACACGGATACTTGGGATTCTCTCTGTGAGCATCCTACGCCGAAGTGGTATGCAAGAGATAAATTCGGAATTTTTATCCACTGGGGTGTTTACAGTGTTCCGGCATTCGGAAACGAATGGTATCCCAGAAATATGTATGTGAAAGGCTCTAAGGAGAACCTGCATCATACAGAGAAATACGGAACTCTGGATAAATTCGGCTACAAGGATTTTATTCCTCAGTTTAAGGCTGAGAAGTTTGATCCGAAGGAATGGGCGGCTTTATTTAAAGAGGCGGGAGCGAAGTTCGTAGTTCCGGTAGCGGAGCATCACGATGGATTTCAGATGTATGCCAGTGACCTTTGTCGCTGGAACGCTGCTGAGATGGGACCGAAAAGAGATATTCTCGGAGAGCTGAAGACAGAGGTTGAGAAAGAGGGAATGGTTCTCGGTGCTTCTTCTCACAGAGCAGAGCATTACTGGTTCTTTAATGGAGGTCGTCAGATCCCGGAGGCTGATGTCAATGATCCGGAATATGCGGATCTTTATGGGCCGGCAGCAGGAACCACCAGAGATATGAGTGATATTTATGACAATCCTCCGACAGAAGAGCATATGCAGGACTGGCTTGTCCGCACCTGCGAGATCGTGGATAAATATCAGCCATCCATCGTGTATTTTGACTGGTGGATCCAGCAGTATGCATGGAAACCGTATCTTCGTAAATTTGCAGCATATTATTACAACCGTTCTGCACAGTGGGGAAAAGAAACAGCTATTGATGCCAAATTTGACGCATATGTTTATGGCAGCGCAGTCAATGATCTGGAAAGAGGTCAGTTAGACCATATCACGCCGGATCTGTGGCAGAATGATACGTCTGTAGCTAAGAACTCCTGGGGCTATACCATTGGAAATGATTATAAGAAGCCTTCCGATGTAGTGCTGGATCTGATCGATGTAGTCAGCAAAAATGGTGCACTTCTTCTTAATATCGGACCGAAGCCGGATGGAACAATTCCGGAAGAGGATGCACATATCCTGAGAGAAATGGGAAAATGGCTGAAGGCAAACGGAGAGGCGATATACGGAACCAGATACTGGAAGATATTCGGAGAGGGACCGACGGTGGTTCCGGAAGGACATTTCACGGATACCTATGATAAGCACTTTACTTCTGAGGATATCCGTTTTACAAGTAAGAGCAATCATATTTATGCGACTGTTCTGCACTGGCCGGAGGATGGAGAGATCCATATCAAAGCTCTTGGCAATGATATGAAGCTTTTGAAATCCACGATCCGGGATATTGAGATCCTCGGAACAGATCTGCATCCGGCATTTGCGAGAAATAAAGAACTGGATATTTCCTGCGGAAGAGGGGTTATTGAGGCGGGTGATATGCCGGTGGTACTGAAGATCACAGTAGAATAGCTGTTGGGGGAAGCAAGTAAATTATAATGTCTTTTTGGAAGGACAGAAAGGATAAGGTATTTTAATTATGGGAGATGTAAGATTCACAGGAAACTGGAACTCTGTAAATGCACACACAGTTCCAAAATGGTATGAGGATTGTAAATTTGGAATTTTTATCCATTGGGGAATTTATTCCGTGCCGGCATTTGCACCGCATACATGGGAGCTGGGAGAGGTTGATTCCAAGGAATGGTTTGCGGATAATCCGTATGCAGAATGGTATTACAATTCTCTGAACATTGGAAAAGGCCCTACATATAAGCATCATATAGAAAAATACGGAAAAGATTTCAAATACGAAGATTTTATTCCTATGTGGAAAGCTGAAAACTGGGATCCGAAGCAGTGGGCAGAGATCTTCAAAGAAGCAGGTGCGGAGTATGTTGTTCTGACAACCAAGCATCATGACGGATTCTGCCTGTTCCCAAGTAAATATACACATTTCAATTCCGTAGAAATGGGACCGAAGAGAAATATCACCGGTGAGCTGACAGAAGCTGTCCGTGACGCAGGAATCCGCATGGGCCTGTATTATTCCGGACTGATCGACTGGCAGTATGCAAACGATCCTATTTTTGAGGATGATGATCTGTTTGGAACAGCCAGTCCGACATTTGCATATGCAGATTATTCCTATAATCAGATGAAAGAGCTTGTAGATGATTATGCACCGAGTGTGTTCTGGAATGATATCGGATGGCCGACACAGAGTGAAGAGATGATGCCGTATTTCTTTGCACATTATTACAATAAGGTTCCGGAGGGTGTGGTAAATGACCGTTTCAACGGACGTTATCACGATTTCCTTACTAAGGAATATAAAGCCGGTTCTGTAAACAGAAATGAGAAATGGGAGATGTGCCGTGGAATGGGCTTATCCTTCGGTTATAATGCCAACGAAGGCGATGACAAGCTGATCTCTGTTCCGGATCTGATCTCACTTCTTGTCGGAACAGTGGCAAATAACGGAAATCTTCTCCTGAACATCGGCCCGAAGGCAGACGGAACTATCCCGGAGGAGCAGGTAAGAAGACTGAAGATCCTGGGTGCATGGCTGAAGGTAAACCATGACGGTATTTACGGAACACGCTGCAGTGACCGTGAATCTGAGCTGCTTGAGAGTGGAATTGAGCTCCATTATACACAGAAAGACGGAAATCTGAATGTGTTTGCAGATCATCTGAAGGAAGGTGCCAATGAATTCCTGATCAAGGGCTATCATGGGCAGCTGAGACCATTTGATCCGGCAGTGAAGGTAGAAACTGAAGATACTGCAGAAGGACTTCTTGTGAAGATCCCGGAATATAAAGAAGATATGTATGTGGTTGGATTAACCAACAGATTCTAAATGATGAACAGGAGGACCGGATGTATGCGGTCCTTTTGTTGCTGCATGGGAGAAGATCGTGGATATCCGATCGATTCTCAGGGAGGGAGCTTTTATGTTTGGGAAAAAAATCGCAATACTGTTATCAACGGCAATGATCCTGACAGGGTCCTGTGTATCTTCTGTGGCTGTACATGCACAGACTGGTTATGCGGCTGAATATGCACAGGAAGCATCGGCAGCAGGTGTGCAGAGCACTGCAAAGCTTGTTGCGAAGGGCTCCTGTGGAAGCAAAGCTGTTTACCGGTTGTACTCCAATGGAAACCTGCAGATACAGGGAAAAGGGGAGGTTAAGGTTACCGATGATTTTTCATACAGATCAGCAATGATAAAAACAGTAACCGTTGCATCTGGGATCACGGGAATCGGTGACAGAACCTTTTCAGGCTGCAGAAATATGAAGAGGATTTCGTTGCCGGGAACTCTGCGGAGTATTGGAGTAAGAGCATTTGGAGATACTGCGATCACCAGGATCAAGCTTCCTGATGGACTGAAAAGCATTGGTGCATATGCTTTTTACCAGAGTAAGCTTATGAGCCTGGATGTACCGAAAACTGTGACAAAAATTGATGAATATGCTTTCAGTTACTGTAACAATCTGGAATCTGTCAGCATTCCGGGAAGTGTGAAAATATTACCGGAATCGTTATTTGAGGCGGATATGAAGCTGAAAAAGGTTACGCTTGGACAGGGCGTTTCCAGGATAGAAAGAGCGGCCTTTCGGCATTGCGGTTTGACAGGAGTAAGCTTTCCGGACAGTGTTACGGTTATTGGTGAAGGTGCGTTTTCTTTTTGTCCAGATCTCAGAAAGGTGTCGTTGCCGAAGAAGCTTACAGAGATCGGGAACGGTGTATTCAGTAATTGTCGAAAACTGGGGAATATTACAGTACCTGCCAGTGTGAAAAAGATCAGAAGCCATGCTTTTTATGATTGCCTGGCAATGAAAAAGATTACGATCCTCAACAGTAAAACAGTGATAGAAAAAGAAGCGATCGGCTATAATTTCAATAGTGGAAAAAATAAAACTTTTGTCATTGCCGGAAAAAAGGGTTCTACTGCTCAGACTTACGCAAAGAAAAATGGGTTCCGTTTTTTGAACAATACTGCCGCAGTAAGGACCGCAAAGATGACCGGTGTGCCCAAAACAAAAACCATACTTCGTGGAAAAACATACACGATCCAGGCAGTGACTGTGCCGTATTACAGCGACGAAAAGATTTTTTTCCGTTCCTCGGATCGCAGGATCGCTACGGTAAATTCCAAAGGTGTTGTAAAGGGAATCCGAAAAGGGACAGCTGTGATCACCGTGCAGAGCGGAGCAAAAAAACTGAACTGTAAGGTAACGGTGAAGTAACGATGAAGCAGGCGTACGTAAAATAGCCATAACAGTGAAAGAATACAAAAGAAAATAAAAACAGAAGCCCGGCAGATGAAACATGGAGAGTTTTCACATGTGCAGCTGCCGGGTTTTTTATAAATATAGAAAACCCTTAAAATAAGGAATAAAATAGCTTGTTATACCCTTAAAATAAGGGTATATTAATAAAAAAGGGGGAATCTAAAATGACAGGATATGCTGTGAAACATTCGATACGGGCAGAAGATATACGAATTTTAAGGAAGAAATTGAAGCTTACACAAAAAGATTTTGCAAAGTTAGTAAATGTATCTCAGAAAACAATAGAAAGATGGGAAAGTGAAAATCGGGATATTAC
>ENA-OQMY01000431-OQMY01000431.1-human-gut-metagenome-genome-assembly--contig:-NODE-431-length-11626-cov-3.520828_pt1 | contig 11626 bp, 15 predicted proteins | sample MGYA00242623_ERZ504868 | MGnify/ENA primary metagenome ERZ504868 (study PRJEB26092, sample SAMD00036386) | human gut metagenome | host: Homo sapiens | study: EMG produced TPA metagenomics assembly of...
TTGCGGTGGTGACCGGCCACGGGAAAGGATGAGCAGGAGAGGGAACCGACGAGGACCCGCATCGCTGTCTTTGAAGCGGAGACGTTTGAGGAGATTGCGCAGCAATATGACAGCACAGAGGAATATGATCTCGACACCGGACACGTCCAGGCGATTGATTTTTCCGATGCACTGCTCAGTGACCGGGGACGGATGGAAGAACTGTTGAAGTACCTGGAACAGGACCGTGCGCTTGGGCACAGTGCCTATCTGTTTCACGCAGAAAAACCAGAAGATATCATGGAGCAGACGGAAAACAGGTGGAGTCCGTCGGTGAGTACCTGTGCGGAATTTATGACAACCGGGTGAAAAGAAAAGAGGCGGTGACACTGGCGGACTTGTGCTATGCGTGGGAAAACGAAAGGAGCATTCTGTGGATTCCGAAAGCGCCGTAAAAGGTTTAAAGTGTATGGAATATCGGAGCGGGCAGTGAGTGTCTGTGTATAAAAGTTTTGAAATCCGGCAAAACTGGAAAAAAACAGGAGGCAGCATATGAATGAGAAAAAAGTACAGAGCCGGAAACGGAATCAAAATCAGACACAGAAGAAATCCAGGGACAGGCAGGCGCAGCCCCGAAATACATTTGGGAACCAGCATAGAAGTCAATTCCAGGCGGCATTTCAAATTTTCTGCCGCCGCTGGCTCCCCGTCTGCATTGCGGCGCTGATCCTTTCCGGAACCGCCAATCTTCTCCGCGAGTCCCGTCTGCAGCAGGAAGTCGCTGCAAAGATCGTGCGCTTTCACGTAAGAGCCAACAGCGACTGCGCCTCCGACCAGCAGATCAAGCTTCAGGTACGCGATGCCGTTGCCGAAGAACTGCAGACGATCCTGCACGGAGCCGAAACAAAAGCAGAAACCGAAGAAATCCTGCGTGAAAACGAGCCCTCCATCCGTGCCGCCGCCCTTCAGACGCTGCGCGCAGGAGGCAGTACTGACGATATCACCGTAACGTACGGAAAAGCCAGTTTTGAGGAAAAAGAAACGGGCAATTATATTCTCCCCGCCGGAACGTACGACGCTCTTCAGATCAACATCGGCAGAGCCAAAGGGCATAACTGGTGGTGCATGCTGTATCCGTCCATCTGCTTTTCGGATGCCCTGCGCCCCGTAAACGAGGACGGCGAAAGTGCAGAAAAAGTCGAAAAAAGCCGGATTCCGCTGCAGAATCTGTTGAGTGACGCCGCCTACCGCGAAATCCTGAAAAGTGACCGGATTTCGTTCCGGTTTTTCTGGCGTTAAGCGGATTTTTCGAAAGACTTTCAAGAGAAATGATTGCAATATTCCTCCATTCGGGTTAAAATAATGTATCAGCGACCTATTTTAACCAGGGTCGTGAAATGAAAAAACGAAATGTAAAAATTCAGATATATAATATAGAAATGAACCCCATTCGGCATGACAAAAAACGTAATGCCGGATGAAAAACTGGAGGAAAGTATGAAAGCAGACAGACAGGCGCCGATTGGCGTCTTTGATTCCGGTGTCGGCGGACTGACCGTAGTGCGTGAGATTATGCGAAACCTGCCCGACGAACGAATCGTATATTTTGGAGATACTGCGCGTGTGCCGTACGGTTCCAAATCGAAGAACACCGTCATCCGTTATTCCCGCCAGATCGTACACTTTCTGGAAACCCAGCAGGTCAAGGCAATCGTCATCGCCTGCAACACCGCAAGTGCGCTGGCACTCGATACGATCGAAAAAGAGATTGATCTCCCGATCATCGGCGTGGTAAAACCGGGCGCACAGATGGCCGTCGAGACGACGCAGAACAAGCGCGTCGGCGTCATCGCAACCGAGAGCACTATTCAGAGCGGCCTCTACCAGCAGCTTATTACCGAGGCAGATCCGGCGATCACCGTTTACGGAAAACCGTGTCCGCTGTTCGTGCCGCTCGTGGAAGAGGGCTGGACAAAAGATCCGATCACCGAGGAAGTGGCGCGCCGCTATCTGGCAGAGATTCTGGATAAAGACATCGACACGCTGATTATGGGATGCACCCACTATCCGCTGCTGCGTTCTCTGCTGCGGAAAGTAGTCGGAGAAAAAGTAACACTCGTCAACCCGGCATACGAAACCTCACAGGCACTGTGCAGACTGCTGCGGGAGCTGGAGCTGGAGAATCCGGGAAACGATGAGCTGGGCCGTCAGAAATACCAGTTCTTCGCAAGCGACGGCGTGGAGCGGTTCAATGCCTTCGCACATTCCGTTCTGCCGGAGCAGATCAGCGATACGAAACAGGTACAGATTGAAAACTATTAAAAACGACATACAGAAAAGAGAGAGGAACATCAGAAAAGGATGGAAAAAGACGTACTCATCAGCATCCGCGGACTGCAGTATCTGATGGATGAGGAATCCGGCGAACAAGAACCGGTGGAGGTTATGACGACGGGTTCGTACTACAAGAAAACGGCCATCACTTTCTGATCTACGACGAGGCAACCGAAGGCTTTGACATGATGACGCACAACATGATCAAATTTACGGAAAACGCCCTCGAGGTGCGCAAGCGCGGCCTCATTGATGTCCATATGATTTTTGAGGAAGATAAAAAGAACATTTCGTTTTATCATACGCCATATGGCATGATCAACATGGGAGTTGCGGCGACGAAGGTCAGAATGAAAGAGACGCCGGATCAGATTTTACTGAAGGCAGAATACGCGCTCGACATCAACGACAGCTACGTGGGGGACTGCGTAATCGATATCGAGGTAAGACCGCGGGAAGGCGGAAAACTGAATTTATAAAAAATACCCGGGAAGAATGAAATCATTCAACTCGGGTATTTTCGCGAGCAACGAGCCAAAGTCCGGGCTTGCACGAGACCTTGGCGACTGCCGCGAAAGCAAAAAGAAACACGCAAAGCGTGTTTCTTTTTGTTTCAGATGAATTTATTCTCCTCCGCGCGTGCCTTGCGGAGCATTTTCTGCCAGAAGCCGTTTTTCTTTGCCGGCTGCTCTAACGAACCGCGGATGCCGCGAACTCCGGTGATGTAGATACCGCTTACGGTAGCCTTGACTTCTTTTTTCACCGGGATCTGATCGAAGATAGCAGCGTCGCAGATCAGGGTCATGATTCTCGGACCGACTTTTGCTTTGACGATCGGCAGTTTTGCGCGACGCATCATTTTCGGTGTCTGGTCGATGACCATCTGTGGGAGTCCGGAATCTTTCATGCGAAGCTTTTTCTTATCTATGATCAACATGGAGACAGTCTGTTTCATGGCCTCCATTTGTTCCTGCTGTGCGGCCTGTTTTGTCTGTGCTTTTTTACCGAAGTAATACAGCAGACCAAGGATGACAGCGATGACAGCTAATACGATTAATACGATAATCCAGGGTTTCATCCCTCTATTCCTCCTCTGCAAAAAAATAATGTGGGCATCGGAACATACAATGCCAGTCTATGAACATTCTAACATTGATTTCGGCAAAACGCAAACACATTTTAGCGCAATCCAGGCGATTTTACGGTTGAAAATCATAAGAATTTCTAAAATCGGAGCCCCAGCCTTTTTTTTACCAGACAAGTATGGTAAAATGAGATTTACAACGCGCCGGGAACGGCGTAGTATGGAGGAAAATTCAAGAATGAAAAGAAAAGCAGCAGTCATGCTTCTGCTCATGACACTGGGAGCAGCCAGTGTGAGCGGATGTGGAAAAAACAATACAACAAGCAGCAGTTCCGTATCAAGCGCAAGCAGCACAAGCGCTTCCTCAGCATCCGATGCGTCGAGCGCAGGCAGCACATCGTCCGACAGCACAGCTTCTGAGGAATACGCTTCCCCGAGTGATGTAGACGGGATTCCGGTTGTCGATGAGGAAGTTGATCCGGCAGAGTGTGTAACGCTTGGAGATTACAAAAAGCTGACACTGGAAAAGAAAGTAGAGCAGGTAACGGATGATGACGTACAGACGGCAATTATGGCAGAGACAGCTGTCACCATGGACGATCCGGACGCCACCGTACAAAAAGGCGACACCGCCGATATTGCCTATGTTGGAAAAGTTGACGGCAAGGAGTTTGACGGCGGAAGCAGTGATTCCTACAATCTGGTGATCGGATCCGGTACCTTCATCGATGGATTTGAGGATGGTGTCATTGGAATGAAAACAGGGGAGACAAAGGATCTGAACCTGAAATTCCCTGACAGCTATCAGAGTACCGATCTGGCAGGAAAAGATGTTGTGTTTACCGTTACGGTAAATGCGTTTACCCGCCCGGCAGAAAACATTGACGGATGGGAACTCGACGATGCATGGGTAGCAGAGAATACAGATTACAGTACTGTGGAGGAATACCGTGCCGGAAAACGCGCAGAGCTGGAGGCTGCAAATGAGACGACAGCGGAAAATAATCTGCAGAATGACGCGATGCAGCAGGTGGCAGACGGCTGTACGTTTCACAAAATTCCGAAATCCTATATCACCCTTGGCGAAGAAGATTACGATAAACGGTATACCGCTTATCTTCAGAATTACGGCATTTCCTTGGACGACTATCTGGAGCAGTATGCGGACAGAGCGACCTACAATCAGGAGAAAGCAACGTATGCAGGAACGATGGCAAAAAGTGCCCTCCTTCTGGATGCCGTAAAAGAGGCAGAAGGCTGGACAACAGATGACCAGGATTACCAGCAGATCTTAAACGATGAGGCAGCCAATGCCAATATGTCGCAGGAAGATTTCCTGAAGGCAGCCAATGACTATTACGGGGAAGATACGGTAGTGCGCAACATCATGATGGAGCGCATGATCAATATGGTTCTCGACAATGCAACAGTCAATACCGTGACTGTGGATGCAGACGGAAATACAGTAGAATAAAAAGAAAAATCACCCCGGAAAACAGGATGAAAACTTCTGTTTTCCGGGGTGATTTAACCGAATCAAGTAAGTCCCCTGCTTCAATTGCGAAAAGCAATAAGCAGTGGGTGGGGACTTGCTTGTATCAGGAGGAGTGCAAGCTCCTTCTGATAAACTGCGGAGCAGTTATTCGGTTATGAGCAAGTAGCGAAGCGGATTGCGAATATCCGCTTCGCATGTGGGAAACGAATTGTGTTCGTTACGCCATGATTTTGCGGAACAGATCCTTCAGATCTTCTACGCTTGCATCCTTCGGATTGCCCGGTGCGCAGGCATCTGCGTGTGCGGAATCTGCAAGGAACTGCAGATCTTCTTCTTTGACTGCCTCGAGAACAGATGGGATTCCAACGTCTGCGGACAGCTTCTTAACAGCATCAATCGCTGCTTTTCTGTACTCTTCCTGAGACATTTCGTCTACACCTGCAACGCCCATGGCACGTGCGATTTCACGGTATTTCTCACCGGTGCACTCCTGGTTGTATTCCATAACGATCGGAAGCATCATGGCACATGCAACACCGTGTGGGGTATCATAAACAGCACCAAGGGTGTGTGCCATGGAGTGAGCGATTCCAAGACCTACGTTGGAGAAGCCCATACCTGCGATGTACTGGCCAAGAGCCATTCCTTCGCGTCCCTCTTTGGTGTTTGCGACAGCACCGCGCAGAGATTTGGAGATGAGTTCGATGGCTTTGAGATGGAACATGTCAGTCATTTCCCATGCAGCTTTTGTGGTGTAGCCTTCGATTGCGTGAGTCAGAGCGTCCATACCGGTGGAAGCGGTCAGGCCTTTCGGCATGGAGGACATCATATCCGGGTCAACAACTGCGATGATCGGCATATCATGCGGGTCAACGCATACGAATTTACGTTTTCTTTCTACGTCGGTGATAACGTAGTTGATGGTAACCTCTGCAGCAGTACCGGCTGTAGTCGGAACGGCGATGATCGGTACACACGGATTTTTGGTCGGTGCGGTGCCCTCAAGGCTTCTGACATCCTCAAACTCCGGGTTTGCGATGATGATACCGATGGCTTTGGAGGTATCCATAGAAGAGCCGCCGCCGATGGCGATCAGATAGTCAGCGCCGGATGCCTTGAAAGCTTCTACGCCGTGTTTTACGTTTTCGATGGTCGGGTTTGGCTTGATATCGCTGTAAAGCTCATAGTCGAGTCCGTTTGCGGTCAGAATATCGGTTACTTTGGAAGTAACGTTGAATTTAATCAGATCCGGGTCAGAGCATACGAAAGCTTTCTTGAAGCCGTGTGCCTTTGCTTCATTTGCGATCTCGGCAATAGCGCCTGCTCCGTGATAAGAGGTTGCATTTAAATTAATACGATTTGCCATGATTGAAAAACTCCCTTCTAAAATGAATAAATGGTTTTACTGAACTTGTTATTATATTAACAAATCCGGAAGGGAAAAAGAAAGTGACAGAAGAAGCGAAGTGTAACACTTTAAAAAAAATCGCCATTGTGACAAAAACAACAGAACAAAATTTGTGAAAAATAACCAGAGAGTGTCTGAAAAACCATTTCCGCAATCTGCAAGCCCCACTTTGACACGCGCTCTAAGAGAGCAGCTGCAGATTCCGGAACAGTTTTTTTAAGTCTTCCGGCATTGCCCGGACGAGAAGAGCTGCAAACTCGGAAGGTGTCAGATCCATGCCGGTAAGCACCCATTTTACGGTCATGGTGATGGAACCCTGACAGTACATTTCGAGAAGAAAATGCATTTCCGGTGAAACCGGGCTGCCGCTTTTTTCGTGAATCAGATTTTCGTAGAACGCGAGAATCAGGTCAAAATCGTGCTCACGCAGAGAATTCTGCTTGTCGTAGCGGAAGGCAGCGGCGAAAAAAGCTTTTTCTTTCTGAATATAGGTAAATTTCTTTTCCAGACTGTCAAAAACGGTCGTTCCGCGACCCATATGTTCGAAGGATTTTGTCAGTAATTTATCAAAATACCAGTTGATCAGATCGTATTTGTCGAGAAAATTGCGGTAGAAGGTCTGGCGGGTAACACCACAGATTTCACAGATCTGGCGCACGGTGATCTCTTCGACACGGGGTTGATTTCATGCACTCCTTCATGGATTCGGCAAGACGGTATTTTGGTTTTTTCTCCTTTGGGAGCAGATACGGTGGAATGGATCATCCGGGCAGTTTCCTTTCGCTTCGAAAATTGTAACTATGCAGAGTTATGCATATATTATAACGCGAATCCGAAAAAATAAAAAGCCCTGAACATGTTCCGGAGATAAGATACAGGAACATATTCAGGACGATTTTGCCTATTTTCTTTTGTTTACGGCCTGTCCGACACAGTAGCATACAGCGGCAACAACCATGCCGTTGATGGAAGCGATGCCCCAGTGTAAGAGGTTCGCAACAATGGCACCGAGAATGACACCGGCAACCGCAAACCAGTCTACGGTTTTAAGCTTCGGCTGATCGGTTTCAAAGTCCTTTTTGTTCATGAAAGTAGGCGAGCACCAGAATCATGCCGACCGGCGGCAGGGTACAATTCAGAATGTTGAGCCAAGCCGCAGAAGTTGTAGTACAGCCATACGGAGGCAACCGTTCCGATGATACCGGAAAGGAGAACCATCGGGTTTTTTCCTCTGATGGAAGATGTTGGCAAGACCAAGACCTGCGGTATACAGAGCGTTGTCGTTTGTAGTCCAGATATTAAGACCGAGAACGAGAACAGCCAGGTAGAACAGGTTCAGGCGGACCATAACCTCGAAGATATCGTTTCCGCCGACAAAGATCGAGGAAACGGCACCGAAGAAGAACATCAGGGAGTTTCCGATGAAGAAGGCCACAACCGTGGTGATGGCACCCGCTTTTCCGTCCTTTGCAAAACGTGCGAAGTTCGGGGTTGCGGTTCCGCCGGAAACGAAGGAGCCGATGACAAGACCGGCACCGCCGATGATAGTCAGAGATCCGCTGGATTTGGCAAACTGATCGATGATCGTTCCGTCGCCTCTCATTACGGCCATGACCATGGCGATCGTTCCGAGAATGGCAACACTTGGTACAGCGATATAGCTGACGATGGTCAGAGATTCAATACCAAAATAGGCAGAGGCGGTCATGCAGACGCCGGCAAGAATAACAAGTCCCCACTGTGCCGCAGTGCTTCCGCCGAGCAGCTCCTTGGAAACCGGATTGCAAACATGGCAAGACCGACACCAAACCATCCGATCTGCGTAAAGCTGGTCATGGCTGACGGCAGATAGGAACCTTTTTCGCCAAAGGCTCTCTGGGACAAAAGATCAAGTGACAGACCGGTTTTTGCACCGACGTAGCCGAGCAGACCGGTATAAATACCAAGAATGATTCCACCAAGGATCAGTGATCCCAAAAAGCCCCAGAAATCGAGGCCGTCAGCGAGCTGCTGGCCGACCCACATGCTTGCCGAGAAGAAGGTGAAGCCAAGCATGATCATAAACATGGTTACTACATTTTTCCGGGCAGAAGACGGAACCGCGCTGTCCGCGAAGTCAACATCTTTTACTTTCTTTTCTTTTTCCATAATATCTCCTGAAAACTGTGATTACGGTTCGCCGAAATTCAGCGAACCGTAAGAAATGGTTTTTTGTTACAGCATGTATTTGCGAAGTGCTGCGGTAAATTCTTCGATTCGTTCAGCCGCAATTTCTTTCAGGGTAGCATCGCCAAGGCTTGCAATGTAACCTTTTTCCTGGCGGTACAGCCATTTGGCCACGCGTTCATCGATTTCTTCGTAGTGATTGATGTGAATCCACTCTTCGTAGGATGCGTCAAGCGGGCAGCCGAGCTTCTCCTCGAGCAGTCTGGTAAAGTCGATCCGGTCGGCCCTCTCCAACATTTTATTCCAGAAGTCGAGAACCTCCTCGACATGCTCATGGATTTCATAGCGTCTTGCACCGCCGTCGTAGATGATGCATTTTTCAAACAGCGGATCACGCATGGAAAGAGTTTCTCTTCGGAACTCCGGTGCAATGATACCGTCTTTCCAGTAGAAATCGACATCCGGCAGATTGATTCCGGATACGCCCTTGTCCTGATAGGTGCTGAAGATTCCTTCGTAATATACTGTGATAAAGCCTTCAAACTCCGGCCAGAACTCGCGGATTTCTTTTGTGAGACGTTCCAGGATTTTGATTCCGGTTGTGCCGCCGATCGTAAAGATGATAATGTTGCGAAGGGAAGCACCATGCTCACGATAGAAATCGGTTACGTAGCGCAGGCAGTGGATCAGCGTCTCACCCGTTGCGATAATATCGCCGATCAGAAGTGTGCTTCCTGGAACCATCGTCAGCTTGCTGTACTTGATTTCCAGCCCTGCGATTTCTTCCTCTTTAAAGACACGCTCACTTGACAGAAAGCTGATGTCATGTACACGAATGTGTTCGCGGTAGCAGCTTTCCTCCAGCGGATAATTCAAAGCACCGCGCAGGATGGAAAGGATGTTGGCTGCGGTTACCTTTCCCTGTTCTTTAAAATAATAAAGCATCTGTGAAGTGGACGGAATCAGGCAGTGATAAACCTCATATCCGACAACCTCCGGTGTGTTCAGAAGCTTTCTTGTCTCTGCTTCGGAAACGACATAGTATTCGTTCTCATAATCGCCGCCTGCGAGGCGGTAGCAGTCCACGCCCTGTTCCGAAAACTCCGGCACCAGTTTTACTTCATTCCATTTTTCCATTCAAAAGTTCCTCCCGGTTTTCCCTCTTTGGTAAACATGTTATAAACTTTTAACAGTGTAAGGTGTAGCAACCTGATTGTCAATGGAAAAGGCGAATTTACATGATTTTCTTACAGAAGAAGGGAATGCGCCGCGAGAAAAGAAATTTTACCGGGTTTTGCCTTCTCCGCAAAAGTATTCCTTTGTAAGCTCCACAACCTTGCCCGAAAGCAGGAAGAGCGCAATCAGGTTCGGGATTGCCATGAGGCCGTTGAAGGTCTCGGCAATGCTCCACATCAGGCCAAGATTTGCGGTGGCGCCAAGGATGGCAACCAGCGCATAGGCGGCCATAAAATATTTTGTGATTCTTTCGGAGAACAAAAACTCGATGCAGCGTGCACCGTAAAGTCCCCATCCGAGAATCGTGGAAAAGGCGAAGCAGCACATCGCGAACGCGGTGAGCAGCGAAACCCAGTTTCCGTATGTAAGGGTAAAACCGCTGATGGTCAGCTCTGCGCCGGCAGCCTGTCCGTAGGTGATGGAAGTACCGCTGCAGAGAATAACAAGTGCAGTTAAGGTACAAATCACAATCGTATCAGTAAATACCTCAAAGATACCGAACATACCCTGTTTGACCGGCTTTTTTGTGTCGGCACAGGCATGCGCGATCGAACCGGTACCAAGACCTGCCTCGTTTGAGAAAATACCGCGGGACACACCTTTTTTCACACTCATGAGCATGCTTCCGACGATACCGCCTGTAACAGCAGAGGGACGGAAGGCGCCCTCAAGGATCGATACGAAAACAGACGGAATCCGGTTGAGATTCAGCAAAATTACACCGATGGCAAGGACAATATAAAACAGAGCCATAAACGGAACGAGCTTTTCTGTTACCTGTGCGATCCGTTTGACACCGCCGAGCAGGATCAGCGCTACGAGTACCGCAATGATGATACCCTGAATCAGGTTGGAGGTCGGGATCGCGTCCTTTGAGATCACATGGTAATTCATCAGTGCGGAGTTGACTGCGGTTGTGATGGTGTTGACCTGCGTTGCATTTCCGGTTCCGAACACAGTCAGTACACCGAAAGCAGCGAAAAGATAGGCCAGAAAATGCCATTTTTTGCTGAGACCGTTTTTGATGTAATACATCGGTCCGCCGACGAGTTCCCCGTTGGCGTTTTTCTCGTGGTAGAAAACAGCCAGTGTTACCTCGGCAAATTTCGTACACATGCCGAGCAGGGCGGAAACCCACATCCAGAACACGGCACCGGGTCCGCCGATAGCGATAGCGCCGGCAACACCGGCAATATTACCGGTACCGACCGTGGCGGCAAGTGCTGTACAGACCGCCTGGAACGGTGTAATTGCGCCATCGGAAGCATCTCGTTTGCGGAACATTCTTCCGAGCGTTGTGCGGATCGCATACGGGAATTTTCGAATCTGGAGAAACGGGTGCGCAGACTCAGGTAAAGGCCGACACCGAAAATGCAGATCATAGCCGGAACACCCCAGATAAAATTGTTCACGGCATTGTTGATGGTTTCAATCAGTTGGAGCATAGATACCTCTTTCGTTTTTCATAAGCAGAAGCACTTTCTTGGAAGATCAGTGCTTTCATAAAGTAACACAATGCAAAAAGTATATCATCTCAGACGAGATTTGCAAGGTTTTTTTCGAGTAAAAAACGCGGACCCCCAAGTTTTTTGCGATTCCGGAAAGATATATTTTCTCTAGCCTTATGGGTTTACCATGAGCCAGGCGGTTTTTTACGTTTTCTTCCAGTTTTTGTGAAGGAATGCAGCGAAGTATGATAGAATAGAGAAAAAACAGAAAAGAGGATTATTGCCATGTTTCAGGTAATTGATATGCACTGCGACACCATCCCGGCGCTGCAGTGGAAGGAAAAACAGGAGCATCTTGCGGATGCGGATCTTCAGATCAATCTGGATAAGCTGGAAAAGGGCGGCAGCCTCTGCCAGTGCTTTTCTTTGTTTACGTTCCTGAAGGGACTGAAAGACGAAACACCGTTTGAGCATGT
>ENA-OQMY01000433-OQMY01000433.1-human-gut-metagenome-genome-assembly--contig:-NODE-433-length-11603-cov-5.892820_pt1 | contig 11603 bp, 10 predicted proteins | sample MGYA00242623_ERZ504868 | MGnify/ENA primary metagenome ERZ504868 (study PRJEB26092, sample SAMD00036386) | human gut metagenome | host: Homo sapiens | study: EMG produced TPA metagenomics assembly of...
GGATAAACATAAAAAACAAAACCGCGGGACACGCGGGGATAGCCTGTTTTAGCTTTGCCCTAAAGGGTAATCGAGCAGGAAGCCCCCACTTCAAAATCGTAAGATTTAAGTGGTGGGAGCATGTCACGACTTAAACATATCTATAATTACTTTTATCAGGAGAATCTCATGAGTGAAAAAGGATTAACCACCATCAATTTAAAGAAAATAAACCGCTCCAAGGTTTACCAGTATATATACAAAGCAAAACAGACTTCCAAAATGCAGATCGTCCAAGACCTTCAGATGGGGCTTTCCACAGTAAGCCAGAACCTGAACCTGCTGGAAAAAGAAGGGCTTATTGACAGAAACGGATATTTTGATTCCACGGGCGGAAGGAAGGCACAGGCCATCCAGATTGCCTCGGATTTTCGAATTTCCATTGGCATCGGGATCCTGAAAAACATGTTCCATATCACAGCCATCGACTTATATGGAAATGCTTTTTATACAGAAACCATTGCTCTTCCCTATTCCAACACAGAAGAGTATTACAGACAGCTGACCGATAAAGTACGGGAATTCATCGCAGAGAATCACTATCCGGAAGAAAAGATCCTGGGTATTTCCATCGCCACACAGGGGATCACTTCTCCGGATAATTCCACTGTGATCTATGGAAACATCATGAACAATACCGGCATGAAGCTGGAGGATTTTTCCCGGCATCTTCCTTACCCCTGCCATCTGGAACACGATTCCAAATCCGCCGCTTTTCTGGAGCTGTGGAATCACCCAGAGCTTGACAGTGCTGTCGTGTTCCTTCTGAACCGAAACCTGGGCGGTGCCATTATCACTAACCATCAGATCCATCAGGGAAGCTCCATGCACAGCGGAACACTTGAGCATATGTGCGTGAACCCGGACGGTCCTTTATGTTACTGTGGAAACCGTGGCTGTCTGGAGACCTACTGCTCTGCCAATGCTCTGGAACAGTCTGCGGGGATGCCTGTGAAGGAATTTTTCCGGCTGCTCCGCGAAAAAAACTCTCCCCGGCTTGCTGAGCACTGGGAAGATTACCTGAACCATCTGGCCTTTGCCATGAAAAACCTGAACCTGATCATCGATGCGCCGATCATCATCAGCGGATATCTGGCACCTTATTTTACGGAAAAAGACATCACCTATCTGCTGGAACACATCAACACAGGCGCACCTTTTACCCTGAATAAAGATCAGATTCTGGTCGGTACCCACGGACAGTATACACCTGCCATTGGTGCAGCTTTATATTATGTGGAAAAATTTATACAGAGCGTGTGAATACAGGCAGCTTCACCTGAACCGCTCAAAAAAAGCATGTCATACACAGCCAGACGGATATAACTTGATCCGCTCTGTCCTAAGGTATGACATGCTTTTTTATTTTACTTATTATTTTTTCTAGTTCTTTCAGCAGCTGCCCGATCTTTGACACAAACAGATCAAAGGCCACATTATTCTTACCGCTGTTGATCACAATATCTGCTTTCGCCCGTGTAGGCTCCACATACAGATAATGCATCGGTTTTACTGTGGTAAGATACTGATCGATGATTCCGTTTAAATCCCGTCCACGTTCCTCCACATCTCTGGATATCCGTCTTAAGATCCTCTCATCTGCATCTGCTTCCACATAAACCTTGATATCCAGAAGATCTCGGATACGGGGATCTGCAAGAAGCAGGATTCCCTCTACCAGAATGACCGGTCTTGGTTCGATCTTCAGCACTTTGTCGGAGCGGTTGTGCTGACTGTAATCGTATACCGGACATTGGATGGTTTTGCCCTCCTTGAGTTCTTTGAGATGCTCTACCAGAAGATCGGTTTCCAGTGAATCCGGATGATCGTAATTCACCTTCACACGTTCTTCAAAAGGAATTCCGTCCTGTCTGCGGTAGTAATTATCATGATAGATCACCACCACATCGTCTCCGAAATGCTTCTTCAGTCTGTTTGTAAATGTAGATTTGCCGGAACCTGATCCTCCGGCGATCCCGATAATAATACTTTCCATCGTCTCTTTACCTCTTAAGCTAGAATTCTTCCGCTGTGGATCCCGCAGGCTTCCCGAAGAGTTTTTCCGTATAGAGAAGCTTTTTCTTACACAAAAGCTGCCCGGTCGGTGTGCATCTCCTGCATCCGGGTCCGGACAGCTTTTCTGGTTATTTTTTATAAAGCAATCGTTCTGATCAGATCTCAGCCTGCTCAAGAAGTGCCGGGATCTTGGATTCCCATCCAAGTGCCATGATATGTACACCCTGGCAGTATGGCTTACACTCTTTGATGATACGTGCAGCGATCTCAACACCTGTGATACCAGCTTTTGTCTTCTCTTTGTCTGCTTTCAGCTCCTCGATCATCTCATCCGGAACATGAATGCCGGCAACGTTGTTGTTCATGAACTTAGCCATTCCGGCAGATTTCGGAATGATGATACCAACCTGTACAGGTTTTCCGAACTGTTTTGCTTTTTCCATAAATTTGATGAATTTCTCCGGTTCAAATACAGCCTGTGTCTGGAAGTAGTCTGCACCTGCAGCAACCTTTCTTTCCATCTTTGCAAGCTGAGCGTCAACGGAATCGCTGCATGGAGATACAACGGCACCTTTGGAGAATTTCGGAGGCTCACCAACGAGCTGGTTTCCTCCAAGATCTACACCGGACTCAAGAAGCTGTACTGTATGAAGAAGAGATACAGAATCAAGATCAAATACCGGTTTTGCCTGTGGATGGTCGCCCATCTTTGTGTGGTCACCAGTGAGGCAGAGGATATTCTCGATACCAAGCATAGCTGCACTTAAAAGATCAGACTCCAGTGCGATACGGTTTCTGTCACGGCATGCCAGCTGGAAGATCGGGTCCATTCCTGCATCTTTGAGGACTTTACACATTGCAAGAGATCCAAGACGCATTACAGAAGACTGGTTATCTGTTACATTAACTGCATGAACGCCTTTCAGATAAGTTTTGGCTTCTTCTACCAGCTCATCTACATGGATCCCTTTTGGCGGTCCTACTTCAGCAGAAACTACAAATTCACCACGGTCGAATAATTCTTTCATTTTCATATTATACTTTGCTCCAATCATTATAAATTTGGGGTATTGGCTGTCATATTTCAGACAGACAATATCATAATTTCATCAAGCTTCTTATTTCACTTCATCATCTGTAGCGAAATTATGGATCTGTGTCGGGCATTTCAGTGCGTCAAGGCGTCCGATCTCTTTCAGACGTCTGTAGATGCGCTCCCATCCACACTCCATGTCGCTGTCCACTTCGCATTTACCATTCTTGGAACCACCGCACTGGCCGTTGACAAGACTCTTGGAACATGCTGTGATCGGGCAGATTCCACCGGTAAGGTTCAGATAACACTCACCGCACTGGTCACATTTATATTCCAGTGGTGTTACACCCTGGAAACCAGGTACCGGGTATGTATCGCAGGCTGCACATACCATCTTGTCTTCCAGATATTCTGCGATGGTCTGAACACCAACGCCGCAGGAGAATACCAGAACCAGGTCAGCTTCCTGGATCTTGCTCATGTGTTTCTGGAGACGTAACTGCATATTTTCCGGATTACAGATATAATCCGTTGTCATGATCCCTGTCACATTTCCTTCAGCGGAAAGTTCCTTCTGAAGTGCAACAGCTTCTTTTTCCGGAAACGAACTTCCTTGCATCCATGGCAGTTGATGATAAAAACCGTTTCTTTCCGGCTGCCAGTGATACGATAGTTTCTTTTAGCTTTTAACTGGGTAATCAACATATCACTTCATCCCCCTTACTGCATTTTTTCCGGCTTTGATACTGTTAATGATCGGAATCTTGGAAGAACAGATATACTGACAGCATCTGCACTCAACACAGTCCATGACATTCATGTCCTTCATGCCCTGCCAGTTCTCTTCTTTCGCATATTTTACGAAATACAGAGGAGAAAGTTCCATCGGACATACGTCCACGCAGCGTCCGCACTTGATACATGGCTGCTCTTTGGTCTCGTCTGTATCAATGGCGATGATACCGTTGGAGCCCTTCATCATAGGTACTTCCAGAGTATTCAGAGGGAATCCCATCATCGGGCCGCCCATCTTGACCAAAACATCGTCATCTGTAAATCCGCCGCAGTAATCGATCAGTTCTTTTACGCTGGTACCGATCTTGATGATAAAGTTGCCAGGATTCTTGATCTTCTCGCCTGTTATTGTTGTAACACGCTCGATCAGAGGCATACCCTTCTGGATTGCATCGGAGATTGCTTTTACGGTACTGATATTATCTACGATAACGCCAACATCTGCCGGGAGACCGCCGCTCGGAACCTTTCTTCCCATAACGCGCTTGATGAGAGTCTTCTCAGCGCCCTGCGGGTATTTGGTTCTTGCGACAAATACTTCCATGTTTCCGATATTGGCAACTTTTTCCTGCATTAATTCGATGGCATCCTGCTTGTTATCCTCAATGACAATGATACCCTTCTCGGCACCTGTTGTCTTCAGGATCGCTTTCAGACCAAAAATAATGTCATCTGCAAACTCAAGGAGAACCTTGTGGTCTGCTGTTAAATATGGCTCACATTCGCATCCATTGAGTAGAATGGTATCAACTGGTTTGGCTGGTTTCAGTTTGACACAGGTCGGGAAGCCTGCACCACCCATACCAACGATTCCTGCTTCTTTTACAATCTCAATGATCTCATCCGGAGTCAGATTATCAAGGTCACCATGTGGCTGTACGGATTCGTGCAGAGTATTTTTTCCATCCGATTCAATGACAACAGCCATGACTTCACTGCCTCTTGTGCCATGCATACGTGGCTCAACGGCAACTACGGTTCCGCTTACGCTGGAGTGTACCGGTGCGCTGATAAATCCGGCAGCTTCGCCGATCTTCTGTCCGACTTTTACAGTGTCGCCTACCTCTACGATCGGGTTGGCAGGTGCACCAAGATGCTGGGACATGGAGATCACTACAGTCTTCGGATCCGGGAATTTCTTCAGTGCGATATGCTCGCTGAATTCCTTGTGCTCTGACGGATGAACGCCGCCATAGTATCCGTTCAGTCTGTCTTCTCTGATAGACTTCACGTAATCGTTGATCACCTTGAAGTTAACCTTGGAGTAATCACGTACCTGTACCGGCTGGTTCAGGAACTCTTCCAGACGGCCCTGTTTTGCCAGTCTCTGGTAGATCTTTTCCCATGCACAGTCTTTATTCGGGTCTACTTCACATTTACCGTTCTTTGCTCCGCCGCACTGTCCATTGACAAGACTCTTTGAACAGTCGACGATAGGACAGACGCCTCCGGTAATGTTCAGATAGCACTGTGCACATGCATCGCAGCTCTTCTTGGTAAGTGCCATGCCGTGATGTCCTCTGTAGTTAAGGGTATTACTTGCTGCGATCACCGGCTTGCCTGCCAGATCCGCAACTGTCTGGATACCAAGACCACAGGAGATCACAACTACATTCTCTGTACCTTCCGGCAGCAGATCCTGTAATTTTCTTTCTGTGTGCATCTTGTTGCACAGAAAATCGAATTTCGCACTGCCTGTGACGGTTTTTCCCTGCTCCGCAGCAAATTTCAGGAATTCTTCGCAATCCGGTTCGTCAACGGTCTCAAATTCCTTGAAACACTTGTTACAGGCGATTACGAACAGATTGTCCCTGCCGTTCAGCACTGATGCAAGCTCATCACTGCTTTTCAGCTTGTACTTAGTATAGTTTTCCAATTGCTCACCTTCCTTATAAAGATTATATCCTTATGATTATCTGCTCTTATCCGTTCCCTCCTTCTCTGCACTCCCAGGAAAGAAACAATAAAACCAAATAAATAAGTTCTATGTTATTTGTTCAGCCCCTCCGGAAATCCCGACCACAAAAAGGCCGCAGTATTTCCTCTGACTGCTATAATAAATGTAACATAATTTGAACATATTATCCAGTTTTATTGGCCATTTTTATAAAATTATTCTATGATTTCATCCCAATCGTCTATGGGTGTACGGATATTTGTACAACTTCTGTTATGCCGTATGCGTTAGTTATATGCAACTTATATAATTTTGTTTATAAAATATCCTTTTTATGCATTGAGCATATTGCACAAGGATTTTATCTTTAACAGGGCAGATCCGAAAGGTGTCTTTTGTCATGGGGTAAGACGCTGTCCGCAATATTCGCAGGTGCTCAGACGACCTTTTATTACCTGATTCTTTGCACCGCAGCTGGGGCAGGTAACTGTAATATAGATCTTCTCATTTACGCGTCTGTTCGGTGCAGTGATCATAATATAATTTCCTTCTCTGTCTATCTGGATATTCCGGATATATCCCCCCGCAATAAATTTTTCCAGCTTTTTCACTGCACCTTTTCCCAGTTCCTGCTCAAGCTTTTCAAATGAGACGGTATTCTGGGCATAGGATTCAAACCAGCAGGCGATTTCTCCGGCTTTTTTCTTCTTTAATGCTTTTTGAATTTCCCGGAAGGTTGGATATAGAAACAGCAATCCAAGTATGATCTCTGTTGCTGCCATTCCCCAGCGCCCTTCACCGATATACTTCTCCGATGCGCCAATAGCTCCCAGGGAAAAAAACGTATAAAAAAGCCACAAAGAACCCATTTCAGTTTCCCCAGTATTCCTGTTTTTTAATTTTTTCTGTCAAAAAATCGCTCATGTCTGTTTCCTCTTTCCTATTATTCAAAATCTTATGCTATATTTGTGAATGCTCCGTCAGCTCACGCCAAACTTCCTCTGTCCGAATATGTTTCTGCATTCTGTGGATCTTCTATTTCAGTGTGGTTACGATCAGTTTACTTTCCAGTGCAGCTGCTATCAGATCCTCTTTGCAGCTGTATCCCGCCTTGGCAATCATTTCCTGAAAATTCCATCTCACCCCAGAAGCAGAACAGTCCATTTTCCTTGCGAATCTCGGAATATGACATCCCGTGAATATACAGGCGCAGCATCTCCAGCTGTCTGGGACTGATATCACCGCTTGTGATCCAGTTAAGTTCCACCTCCGGTGCCACATCCGGAAATACATGCTCCCCATTTAACGTTCTGTAGATCACACTCCGTATTTCCTCTTCACCGTGATCCTTATACCATAGACTGTCTGCACATCCGCTCTTTGCTCTTTCCAGCACCTTGGGATCGATCAGCGAAGTAACAACCAATACCTTTGTATATGGATATTTTTCCCTGATGATCTTTCCGGCACTCAGCCCATCATGATTATGAAATGTCTGCACATCCATAAGCACAAGATCAATTGCCGAGTAAGAGCAGATCTTTACAGCTTCACAGGCATCCGAAACTGTCTGGACATGTCGGAATTCCGGTTCCCGCATAATAATACTTTCAAAATACTTCTGCATGATCCTCTGATCTTCTACTATCAGTATCCGTACCATAGACTCCCATCCTTTCTGTCAGTGGCATTTTCAACACCAGACAAAACTCCGGCGAAAAAGAAACCTGCATAATACATTTCTCTGACTCCGCAGCTTTTCTCAGTGCAGACAGACCACCACCTTCTTCTGCATTTTTTTCAGGTGCATCTCCATCATTCGTTATCCGGATGCTGTATTCATTTGCACCTTTTTCTATCTTCACCAGAACTGTACTTCCATGGGCATGTCTGGCACAATTTGTCACACATTCACGGATCGCTCTGTCTGTCAGCAGCCTGTAGGAGGGATGCTGAGGGAAATTCCCGCTGATCTGAACATAAATTCCAAGCTCTTCTGCATGCCTGATCGTATCCGCGCATAATTCTTCCATATTCTCAACAGAAGAATCTGTAAGAATATAGACCAGATGCTTTAGTGCAGATAGCTGTTCATCCATTTTATCCTGATTTTCTTTTCTTTCCAATATCCTGCGTATTGACAGAAGGCTTCGGCCAAAATTGTCATGAACCTGCATTTTCATGGCAAGTGTCTCCTGCTCTCTTATTTTATCTCCGATTTTTTCATACATTTCCTCCAGCTTATGATTCAGGATTTCCAGCTTTTCATTATTTGCTCTGATCTTTTCACCATTGTAATAAATTTCTGATACATTAACTGCCACTGTTTGCAGATATCCTGCACAATCCGGCTCCTGCAGACGATATTCCTGAAACATCCAGACGGAATCATCCGGAAAATAAAATACATTACTGTCACTGTTTAATCTGCGAAGTCCCTCTGCTTCGGATCCTCCATTTATTACTTTCCGCAATGCCTCATAATCCTGCAGATAGGAGCCTGTCATTATCCTGCTCAGTTCATGCATCTTGGTGTTGCATAAAACGATCCTTCCAAGAGGATCCGAAAAACACACCCCACAGGGAACATCATCAACAGCTTCATTCACAGACCAGTAAGACAGAGAATGATGATATCTGCGTCTCTCTCTCCAGATTGCCCAGCAAAGATAAAGCAACAATACCACCATCGCTGCCATCAAAACACTGACCGGACACATCCGGAGCATTAGCTGATATGCGCTTTCCCCCTGGCAATATTTGTGATCATTCATCAGGAACCCCATAAGCATAAAAGAAACTGCAAAAACAGTCACTGCTGTTATAATTTTCTTTTTCCCGTAAAAACAGGTTATCCTGATCAACAGAAGGATCAATTCCAGAATCAGGCAGATTTCAAGAAGGATCATCAGAAAATCCTGCATTGCCATACTGCATTCCGCAAAATCAGTCATCTTCCGCCTCTCTTTCTGAATACGATACATCCGATAAACCATTCGTTTTCATCTTCCTGCTGCACATTTAATTCCGGTCTTTCTGACATTAATCCCCGAAGATCTGCTTCTGCTACAATATGAACCGAGATCCGCAAAGCATCATCGATCTGCGACACACGGTAAAAAACAGACTGCATTGTATCAACCAATCGTTCCACAAGCCATTCAAAGGTATCATAGCATTTTAGTATATCATCTGCATTCAGCTGCACTTCACCATTTTCGACATAATAAGCTGCCCGGATCTTACATAATTTTAAGCTGTCACAGGATTCCGCAAGACTCTGTCGGAGATCCTCCATTGTAAGCAGATTTCCGTCTGATGCATATTGTGTCAATACCAGATTTTTTCTTCTTTTTAAATATGTACCAACAACCACGATCTTTCCCAGGATCCGGTCATAGTGTTCCCTTGACTCCGTTCTTTCCAGCTCATCCATCAGCTGTGACAGCAATTCCAGCTGCCCGGCTGTCTGATTCTGTATCATGTTCAGCAGTCGGTTCTGTTCTTCTGTTTTTCTCCGCTCAGCTTCTTTCTGATAGGTTTTCTGCAGCAGACGATTTCTGGCAGTCAGCTCCTCCTGCTGTTCCCGGATATCCTGATACTGATCCAGAAGCACCGAAATATCTTCTGACCAGAACAAATGTCCTCCTCTTATAGGAATATGGTTGATCCGGATTCCCTGTTCCTGTACAGCTGATCTGTTTATTACAATTTTACGCAGTTCCGGTGACAGCTCAGGAAAATCACCAGAATGATAATAACGCTGAAAGGAATCATCCGTAATCTCTGCATCCAGTCCTCCGGAGGTCTGGAATAATTCAAAATATCGATTGTTCGTCTGTATCAGGCCGCATAATATACATCCCTGGTAAATTGCCGCCATCAAAAGGCAGCATACCGCTGTCATATCTCCGGCAATTGTTTTGATCAGAGGCAGACGGAGTAAATTCCCGATATTCCATCCCAGCAGCAATATTCCCGGAATAACCGGCAGCCAAAATTGCTTTCTTCCCGGAATCCTGCTTTTTCTGATCAGCATGATTTCCATCCATATCAGGCAAAATATGATCCATCCCTGGATCACTATAAAAAGAATACCATAGCTGTAATCTCTATCTGAAAGCGGCGGCCGCCCGGAAAACCGAAACACCAGCTGATGCAGATCATTTGTAAAAACACTGATGATCAAAACCACCGCAAAAGCAAGCAAGGCAATAATTTTTCTGACTGTTTTCTCTCCATCCTTTTCCCCTAGAAACATCGCTGCTGCCAGTCCAAGGACCGGGATCAGGATCATCGGGATATAATACAGATACCAGCAGATATGTTCTCCAAGCGGATCATGAAGAATATGAAATTTTACTGTCCGTACAAAAAACCAGAAGACCATCAGACAGCCAATTGCAGTCAGACATCTGCGCGTTTTTCTATGCACTACATGCTTTTCCAGATAGATCACCCAGGCACAATACATTCCCAGATAAATACAGTTACGACACTGATCTGCCAGATTTCTCATAAAAACATTTTCCGGTCTTACCAGCCTGCAGAAATACGCCAGCAATACACTTATCAGGATTCCTCCATACGACAGTGCCCTTTTTTTATTGTATGTCATGAAAATTCCTCTCTCATTAATACATTCCTGTGACAAGTATACTATAAAACTCTATTTTATTATATAGTTTTCAGAGAAATCATCCATTCTCAACCCTGTTGTCACAAACAGAGTGAACAATTCTGTCCACTCTGTCTATCATCACTCAAAATGGTCTTGGCTGGCCACAGTATTCGCAGAACCTTCCGGTATTCTCTGCACCGCACTGACATTTCCACAAACCGCCGGGCTGCTGCATTCCACTATTCATGTTCATTCCGGGCTGCTGCATTCCATTGTTTATATGCATTCCAGGCTGCTGCATTCCGTTGTTCATATTCATCCCGGACTGCTGCATTCCATTGTTCATGTTCATTCCGGACTGCTGCATTCTGTTGTTCATATTCATCCCGGGCTCCTGCATTCCATTGTTCATGTTCATCCCGGGCTGCTGCATTCCATTGTTCATGTTCATTCCGGACTGCTGCATTCCACTGTTCATGTTCATTCCGGACTGCTGCATTCCGTTGTTCATGTTCATTCCGGACTGCTGCATTCCACTGTTCATGTTCATCCCAGGCTGCTGCATTCCACTGTTCATATTCATCCCAGGCTGCTGCATTCCACTGTTCATATTCATCCCGGGCTCCTGCATTCCAGCCGCATTTGGTGTCAAAGCGGCTATGATCTGATGACCTGTCTGCTCCACTTCCATCAATTCGCCTCTGTTATCGCTGCTTATGGAAAAAGTATTCAGACGAAAATCCATATCATCAAACCACTGAGTTCTCACTTTAATACGCATGGTATAATCAAATTCATATTTATATACCGGTGGCTGATAACTTACAGTTTCTCCATCCTTTGTATATGTTTCCTCATGCTGCTGTTGATCTACATCAACTCTGCACTGTACAATGGCTGATAAAGGAACTATGTCCGGGTTTTCATTGACATCCAGTTTCCGCGCAACAGTAAAATTCCCCTTATTATCATCAATAAAAACATTGTAATTTCTGGTATTGATCTGACGGGTTATACAAAAGTCCATTACCGCTTTTTGTTTTTTTCACGATATTCCAGCTGGCGTTTGATATCCTCTACCGTACTATGCCGCCGCTCCTCAAACCATGGTGATAATTTTTTCGCACAATCCTTACACAGATTTCCGTCATCCAGTTTTCGATTTCCCAATAACCCAATTTTCTCTCCGCAGATGTCAC
>ENA-OQMY01000434-OQMY01000434.1-human-gut-metagenome-genome-assembly--contig:-NODE-434-length-11593-cov-2.100558_pt1 | contig 11593 bp, 12 predicted proteins | sample MGYA00242623_ERZ504868 | MGnify/ENA primary metagenome ERZ504868 (study PRJEB26092, sample SAMD00036386) | human gut metagenome | host: Homo sapiens | study: EMG produced TPA metagenomics assembly of...
GGGTAAATGGCCCCTGTGTTTAGGTTTAACAATTTAATGTTTAGGTATTATGAGACGTTTAGGTATGGCTGTTGCAGCCGTTTTATTATGTGCAACAATGGGTTTTGCACGCGAGAACCGTAACAATGTGAGTAAAGAACCGTTTGCTATTAACTTTGAAAAATTGAGCAACTATTTGCAGTTGTCCTCTTATCAGGCCAATGAAGTAGCAAATATCAATGAGTATTTTCTGGATATGCAAGGAGAAAGTCTCCGGGCAAGTGAAAAAATGCGTGACAAAAAGATGCGTCAGGCTGTTTATGGAAATTTGAAGTTGATGAAGAAGGTTCTTACACCTGAACAGTATCGCAAATATGTGGTTCTGTTGAATGTGACAAATAATAATAACCGCACTTTGAATTTCTGATAATTCAATCTGGGCTAGGTTATTTTTGATAGCAGGAGAGATTGTCTGTTTTATGTGTACAATCTCTTCTTTTTTATATATCTTTGCGCTGTTTTAACAAATAATGAACAATACAAAAAATCGAACAACAACGCAAACATGGAACAACCGTTTAATCTGGTTTCTAATACCACGCTGAAAAAAAATGTAGCAGACTACACTTTGATCGTTATCGGTGCTTTTTTGCAGGCACTTAGTTACAGCTTATTTCTTGCACCTTATAAAATCGTACCGGGAGGGGTGTATGGTATATCGATTGTTTTGCACCACGTGACGCAGGGGCTTTTCTCTTTTATGCCCGAAGGATTGCCGATGGGTGCGACTGCTCTTTGTTTTAATGTGCCTTTGTTGCTTTTGGCCATGAAAAAACTCGGTTTGGCGTCAGGGCCGAAAACAATTGTGACTTTTGTCTTGATATCCATTTTTACAGATAGTTTTTCATATCTGTTTGCTAATCAGCCATTAGTTGAGAATGACAGTTTTATTGCTTGCTTTTACGGTGGTGCAATTTTGGGACTTGGAGTGACTTGTGTGTTCCGTGCGCAAAGTACGAGCGCCGGTACGGATGTGTTGGCCCGTGTGATCGCCCTAAATTCAAATTTGAAGGTAAGCAATATGATTATTGTCATAGATTCGACCGTGGTGATGTTGGGGTTACTTGTATTCCAAGATTGGGCGTGCCTCTGTACTCTTGGTTTGCTATCTTCGTATTCGGAAAGGTGGTGGAAATGTTCCAGACCGAGAATCCTAACCGGGCGGTGTTTATCGTATCGCAGAAAACGCAGGAGGTAAAAGAACTGATTGTAGGAAAGATGGGGATGCGAGGTACTTTCTTGCATGGTCGCGGTATGTATGAAGGAAAGGAAAAAGAGATCATCTTTACCATTGCCGAACGTAAAGATCTGCCCCGTTTGAAAGATGAAGTGAAGGAAATCGATCCGAATGCCTTTATCTCGACTATGCATGCAAGTAAGGATTCGCCGCGTCCGGGAATGTAAAGAGTTGAAAGTTGAGAGTTGAAAGTTATTTTCGCTCTCAACTTTCAACTTTCAACTCTCAACTTTCAACTTTCAACTAAAATGTATACCTTTGTCTCATTCTAAAAACAAACCGTAATAGTAATGCCTAATATTTCACAACGAGGAGTCGATATGCCGGCTTCCCCAATTCGTAAACTTGCCCCGTTGGCTGATGCTGCCAAACAGAGAGGTGTTCATGTCTATCACTTGAATATCGGTCAGCCTGACCTGCCTACCCCGCAAGCGGCATTGGATGCGATCCGGACGATCGATCGATCGGTGTTGGAATACAGCCCTAGTCAGGGATATCGTAGTTATCGTGAAAAATTAGTAGGATATTATAAGAAGTATGATATAAATCTCGTGGCGGATGATATTATCATTACAACAGGTGGTTCGGAAGCCGTATTGTTCGCTTTCCTGAGTTGTCTGAATCCTGGTGATGAGATTATCGTGCCAGAGCCTGCATATGCCAACTATATGGCTTTTGCCATTTCGGCGGGGGCGGTGATCCGTACGGTGACGACAACGATCGAGGAAGGTTTTTCCCTACCAAAAGTGGAGAAGTTCGAAGAGCTGATCAATGAGCGTACTAAAGCGATCCTGATCTGTAACCCTAATAATCCGACCGGGTATTTATATTCCCGCCGTGAAATGAACCAGATACGAGATATTGTAAAGAAATATGATCTTTATCTTTTCTCGGATGAGGTGTACCGTGAGTTCATTTATACAGGTTCGCCTTATATCTCGGCTTGTCATTTGGAAGGGATTGAGCAAAATGTTGTACTGATCGATTCAGTTTCCAAGCGCTATTCGGAGTGTGGTATCCGTATTGGTGCGTTGATCACGAAGAATGCAGAGGTCCGCAATGCCGTTATGAAGTTTTGCCAGGCTCGTCTGAGTCCGCCTCTGATCGGCCAGATTGCTGCTGAGGCTTCTCTGGATGCTTCCGAAGAATATGCCCGTGAGACGTATGATGAATATGTCGAACGGCGTAAATGTTTGATCGACGGCTTAAATCGTATTCCGGGGGTATATTCCCCGATTCCGATGGGAGCTTTCTATACGGTGGCAAAGTTGCCGGTGGATGATGCTGATAAGTTCTGTGCTTGGTGCTTGAGTGACTTCGAATATGAAGGGCAAACGGTCATGATGGCTCCGGCTTCTGGTTTCTATACGACTCCAGGGTTGGGAAGAATGAAGTCCGTATGGCTTATGTTCTGAAAAAAGAAGATCTGGCGAAGGCACTCGTGGTGCTTCAGAAGGCGCTGGAGGCATATCCGGGAAAAATAGTATAAATGAATTACAATGAACAATTGACAATTAAAACTAGTCAATCCAAAATTCTTAATTCTCAATAGCTTTGAGCCTAGAATATTTTATAGCAAAACGCATCTATTTCAGCAAAGAGGGGGACCGGCAGGCTACTCCTCCTGTTGTTCGTATTGCTATGATTGGAATAGCCTTAGGACTGGCTGTTATGATCCTTTCGGTGGCTATAGTCATTGGTTTTAAGAAGGAAATTCGGAATAAAGTGATCGGTTTCGGCTCACATATCCAAATCACGAACTTTGATAATAATGCTTCTTACGAATCGACTCCAATTGCAGTGAGCGATACGCTCCTGGAGCATCTGAAAACCTTTCCCGGCATTACGCATGTGGAAGGTTTTGCCACGAAGCCGGGAATCTTGAAAACCGACAGTGATTTCCAGGGGATCGTGCTGAAAGGTGTAGGCCGGGACTATGACTGGACTTTCTTTCGTAATAATCTGAAAGAGGGTGAGCTGTTTATCCTTCCTACCGATAAGGTGTCTACGGATGTGTTGCTCTCCCGTTATCTGGCTAATCTGTTGGGGCTGAAAGTTGGAGATTCCTTTTTGACTTATTTTGTGCAGGACGAAGTGCGTGCTCGTAAATTCCGTATAACGGGTATTTATGAGACGGGTTTTGTTGATTATGACAAGTTGTTTGTGATAGCTGATATCCGCCAAATACGCCGCCTGAATGGTTGGGCGCCTGACGAGGTGAGCGGTTTGGAATTGCAAGTGGATGATTATGACCACCTGGACAGGGTTGCTGAAGATTTGTATTTTGATATTGCTGAGAAGCAAGACCGGAATGGTAACACATACTATACCCGCTCCATCAAAGAACTGAATCCGATGATATTCGACTGGCTGGAGGTGCAGGATATTAATGTGGTGGTGATTCTGATACTGATCCTTGCTGTTGCTGGCTTCACCATGATTTCGGGACTGTTGATTATTATCTTGGAGCGGACGAACATGATCGGTATTTTGAAGGCCTTGGGTGAAAACTACACCAGTATCCGCAAGATATTCCTCTATATATCCTTTTTCTTGATTGGCAAAGGGATGATATGGGGTCAATGTAATCGGGATCGTACTTTGTCTTGTTCAATCTTATTTCCGTGTCGTAAAGCTTGATCCGTCCGTTTATTATTTGGATGCGGTTCCTATCGACCTGACCGTCTTTTCCATTGTTTTGCTGAACATCGGTACATTGGCCGCTGCTATGTTAATGATGCTTGGGCCTTCTACCTGATAACCAAAATCCATCCGGCAAAAAGTATTCGATTTGAATAATAATATGCCAATTAGCACATTGGCATATTATTTCATGCCACATTATTTGTAAAATCTTTTTTCCCGTTGAACATCCTGTAAATGTGGATATATATGTCATAGACCGGTTGAGCGATTTCCAACAAAGGAAGCCAGGCGGTTAATGGCTTTTGTTGCAGGAGTAAGGCGGATTTTTTATAAACGAGTGCTTTGACTGTGAAGCGGAGGAATAAGAGTAATCCGGCCAATATCGAGAGCAGCCAGTTTCCTGAAAGCCCGACGATGAAAGTGGCGATTCCCGCAATCCAGAAGAACAGATAACCGATGGTTTCCATTCGGTAAAAAGTTAAGGAACCTCCTTTGTAAAAACGTTTGGTGGCGGCATGGGAGGTTTTTATCTCTCTCCAGGTTTCGGAATCTCCTACTTTGTTCATCTTAATGATGGAATCGGACGAGAGTTGTACCTGTGTATTGGCGGGATTCGAAACTTCATTGATGAACAGATCGTCTGCTCCGGCGTGAAGGTTGAGGGATCTGGCGTAACCTTTGTGGGCAAAGAACAGTTTCTTACGATAGGATAGGTTCCGGCCGTTTCCCGTGAAAGGATGGTGGGAGAGGGCTGAAGATATCATTTGCAACCCATTTGTCAGGTTATCATAGGCAATGAGCTTGTGCAGGAACCCTTTTGTATGCCGATACGCACAGAAACCTAAAATAATGTCCGTTTCGGGATTGTAGGAACCGGCCATTGCTTTGATCCATTTCGGACCGATCGGGCGGCAGTCCGCTTCGGTGAAAAGGAGGATGTCATGCCGGGCAGCCTTGATTCCCATAGTGAGTGCAAGTTTTTTATGGCTCAGGTATTGAGTGTCTACAGGCACATATGTGTAATAGAGGTTTTTGTATTCATTTGAAAAAAGTTTCAGAACGTCTTCGCTATTGGCATCGGAACCGTCGTTGACAACAATAATCTCATAATCCGGATAATCCTGGTTCAGCAATACCGGTAGATTATTGCGTAAATCTTCCGGTTCGCCGTGGGCATAGACAATGACGGAGACAGGTTGGGCATCCTTGTCTGCCGTGACACGTTCCGTGCTTTTGGCTGTTGCAGCACGTAAAGGGCGTGAATATGTGATCAGATAATAGAGTATTTGTATGATAAACAACACGCCAGTAATCCCGATTAGGAGTAATTCCAGGTCGGAGAATGTAAGTAAATTTTCGCTCATCGATATTAAATTGTCTTTGCTGATACAAATGTACGGAGGATTTTGGATATTTATAACAAATACATCACCCGGACCACGGATACCACTTCAAAAGACGGTTTGATAAAATAATGGTCCATGCAAAAGCTTGTATGGAAAAGATTTTTGCATGGACCATTCTATAATGTTGAAATAGGGTTTACATCGTATCCGAGTAATGAGCTGTCGGTAATTTCCGACAGTTATATTGTGAGGCCATTACCTCGCCGTAAGCACCTGCAGAGCGGAGGGCGATCAGGTCGCCACGGTGGGCGCGGTTCAGTTCGACATCTTTACCGAACACGTCGGACGATTCACAGATCGGACCGACAACGTCATAAACTTCAACTTCTTCGTCGCTGGTGATATTCTCCATGCGGTGGTATGCATCGTACATGGCCGGGCGGATCAGTTCGGTGAAGCCGGCATCTAAAATACAGAATTTCTTTGTCTCGCCGACTTTTACATATAGTACTTTAGAAATCAGCGAACCGCATTGTGCGACGATGGAACGTCCCGGCTCGAAATGAACCTGCTGTCCCGGACGAAGCTGCAATAGTTTGTTGAACACGGCAAAATAGTTGTCGAATGCCGGGATAGGCAAATGATTCGGGTGATAATAATCGATACCGAGACCGCCACCGAAGTTCAGATTCTCAACTTTTATTCCACGCGCCTCCAGCTCTTCCTGAATTTCATTGACACGGATTACCAGGCCACGGAAAGCAGCCATATCTGTAATTTGTGAGCCGATATGGCAATGGATGCCGATCAATTTGATATGTTCCAAGCGGCAGACTAAATCTAACACCTGTCCGAGCTGGCTCAAATTGATACCGAATTTGTTTTCCTTCATGCCAGTCGTGATCTTGGCATGTGTATGAGCGTCTACTTCCGGGTTGATACGAAGGGCGATCGAGGCCACTTTGTTTTTGGCGGCAGCCAATTCTTCCAAGATTTCCAGTTCGGCAGCCGATTCTACGTTGAAGCAGAAAATATCGTTGTCTAGTCCTAAATTGATCTCCCAGTCTGTTTTTGCCGACACCGGCATAAACGATTTTTCTGGCAGGGAAACCTGCATCGAGTGCCGCCTGTATTTCACCACCACTCACACAGTCGGCTCCCAAGCCATATTCTGCAATAATAGACAAGATGCGGGGATTGGCATTTGCCTTGACTGCATAGTGGACATGATAGCCATACTTTTCCGGCTTCCGTTTTTACCGTATTGAGTGTTTCTTTCAACAACGTTATATCGTAAAAATAGAACGGAGTTGCCAGTGATTTGAACTTTTCTGTAGGAAATGTACCTTTTAATATCATTTTTTTTCGAATTTCTTTTGGTAATTAAAAAAGTATATCTATATTTGTAGCACGTAAATTTTTTCATAGTTAAGGTTTTGGTTGGAAAGGGTCATCTGTGAAGACGGCCCTTTCTTTTTTATTTTCTTATGAAAAAGGATGGCGTATTGATTGATTCGATACGCCATCCTTTTTGTTTATGCTTTATTGTTGAATAAATGATCGCTTAATGCTTGCAATGCCCTTGTTTTGTCGGAGGCTTTAATAAGGAGCGAGACGTTGTAGTTGCTGCCTCCGTACGAGATCATTCGTACCGGGACGTCCTTCATCGCTTGGACAATCCGGGCTTCGAAACCAACATTATCCCATTCCAAGTCACCTACCACACAAACGATAACCATATCTTCGTCTACCGTGACCGTTCCATACTTTTTCAGGTCGTCCACGATCTCTTCCAGATGCTTGCGGTTGTCGATCGTAACGGAAACACCTACTTCGGAAGTCGTTACCATGTCGATAGGAGTCTGGTAGTTTTCGAATATTTCGAATACTTTTCGTAGGAATCCAGTAGCCAACAACATACGGCCACTCTTGATCTTGATGGAAGTGATATTGTCTTTTGCGGCGACAGCTTTGATTTTCCCTTTTTCCGTCATGTTGGAGATCATGGTGCCCGGAGCTTCCGGCTGCATCGTGTTTAACAAACGAACAGGAATATTGTTCAGCTTGGCCGGCAGGATACAGGTCGGATGCAGGATCTTGGCACCGAAATAAGCTAGTTCGGCTGCTTCTTCAAAATGCAGATGGCGGACTGGCGATGTCTTTTCAACAATACGCGGATCGTTGTTGTGCATGCCGTCTATGTCTGTCCATATCTGGATTTCTTCTGCACCGATAGCCGCGCCGATCAGAGAGGCGCTGTAGTCGCTGCCACCACGTTGCAAGTTGTCGATCTCGCCGTAAGCATTTCGGCAAATATAGCCTTGTGTTATGAAGAGGTCTGCATCCTTGTGTCCGTCTAATAGCTTGATAAGCTTTTCTTTAATGTACACAGGATCCGGTTCCGCGTTCTTGTCTGTACGCATATAATCCAGTGCCGGAATCAGAACGGAGTTTATGCCGCATTCGTTCAGATAGAGGTTCATCATACCGGTAGAGATCAGTTCGCCTTGGGCCAGGACAACTTTTTCTTCGAACAACGTGAAAAGATCCTTTGTAAACGTGCGGATATGGTCGAAATGATGTTTTATCAGTTCTTTGGCTTTCTGCTTATATTCGTCAGTGCTGTAGAGTTCTTCGATATGGCCATAATATTTCTGAGCCAGTTTATTGATGACCTCGTTTGCTCCGTCAGGGTTTTTCTTGTACAAGTAATCCGAGATTTCAACCAATGAGTTGGTTGTACCGGACATGGCAGACAAGACTACAATGTTACGTTCTCCCGTAATCAGTTTTGCTACATCTTTCATTCTCTGTGCAGATCCCACAGAAGTACCGCCAAACTTTAAAACTTTCATTTTCTTTTACTATATTAATTTGTTCTTCTTCACTTTAAATGCGTGTGCAAAGTTACATAAAAAACTTATTCTCCAACATCACTTAGGCAGGCATTCTCACATTTTACTATACGCGCGGGATAGTTATGTACCAGTGTGTAGTTGTGAGTCGTCATGATGACGGCCGTTCCCTTGCGGCAAATGTCGTGTAGCAGCTGTACGATTTGTCCGCTTGTCTCCGGGTCCAGGTTTCCGGTAGGTTCGTCTGCAAGGATCAAAACCGGATCGTTCAGTAATGCGCGGGCGATCACGATACGCTGTTGCTCGCCACCCGAAAGCTCGTGCGGCATCTTATAGCCTTTATCTTGCATCCCGACTTGAAAAAGCACGTTGTTGATGCGCTCGTTTATCTCGCTTTTCTTTTTCCATCCGGTCGCTTTTAGGACGAATTCGAGATTTTTGTGTACCGAACGATCGGTAAGAAGCTGGAAATCTTGAAAGACGATCCCTAATTTCCTGCGCAGGTAAGGAATGTCTTTCCGTCTCATCTTGCAGAGATTATAGTCCAACAACCATGCGTCCCCTTGATTGATGGGAATTTCGCAATACAAGGATTTCAACAGGCTGCTCTTGCCAGAACCGACTTTTCCGATCACATACACGAATTCTCCATTGTGGAGTGTAAAGGATGCCCTGTGAAGGATCACATTCTCTTCACGGCAGATATCTACTTTATCCAGTTTGAGCAGGGTTGTCTCTTCCATTGTTATTATCCTTTATGTCTGCTTTTTAATTCGCGTGCGAGGTCTTCGATGCGAAGTCCTTTGCTTGTCAATAATACGATCAGGTGGTAGATCATGTCGGCTGCTTCGTAAACGAGACGGTCGTCTGTCCCGTTAGTGGCTTCGATAACTGTTTCGACGGCTTCTTCGCCTACCTTCTGTGCCATACGGTTGATGCCTTTTTGAAACAGGGTAGTGGTGTAGGAACCTTCCGGCATTTCCTGGCGGCGCTGTTCGATGAAGTTCTGCAAATATTTAAGGAACATGATGTCTTCCACATTCTTTTCGCCGAAACAAGTATCAGCGCCAGTGTGGCATACGGGACCGGCGGGAATAGCCTTGATCAACAGTGTGTCGTTGTCGCAATCGGCAGCAATGGTGACTACCTGCAGAGTGTTTCCGCTGGTTTCACCTTTCATCCAGATACGGTTTTTCGTACGGCTGAAAAATGTCACTTTACCGGTAGCTTTTGTTTCTTCGTAAGCTTCTTCGTTCATAAAGCCCAACATCAATACCTTGTTTGTGTTGTAGTCCTGAACGATGGCGGGAATCAGGCCGCCCATTTTTTCAAAATCTAATTTCATTTTTTATCTGACTATTATATTGTTCTTAATTCATCCGTATGCAACTTTTTGTTCTTCGGCATTCGTTTCTGGTTTTATAGGCATGGAACTACAGTTTCACTTGCCTGGAACGAGAGTTTCCTTCTATAGGGAACGGTTACTCTCTGCCGTGGCCATCAGAGGCGGACGTTGATCCCTTCTTCGTGGAGATACTGTTTCAGAGCTCCAATGCCGATTTCCCCGAAATGGAATACGCTTGCCGCTAACGCCGCATCCGCCTTCCCTTGGGCGAATGTGTCGCGGAAGTGTTCCATTTTTCCGGCTCCTCCCGACGCGATGACTGGAATGTGCAGGTTGTCGGCCAGCATAGCTAACGCCTCATTGGCGTAACCGTCTTTCACACCGTCGTGTGTCATGCTGGTAAACAGGATTTCTCCGGCTCCCAGGCTTTCAGCTTCTGCCGCCCACTGGAAGAGATGTTTTTCCGTCGGAATACGTCCGCCGTTCAAGTAGCATATCCAGTCGCCCATTTCGAAATTGGCGTCGATGGCGACCACACATACCTGGCTGCCGAAGTTCTTGGCAATCTCTTCGATCAGTTTCGGATTGCGCAGGGCTGCCGAGTTGATGGAAACCTTATCGGCTCCGGCACTCAACAGGCGGTCCACATCTTTCAGCTCGTTGATGCCGCCGCCAACTGTGAAAGGGATGCTGATATTGGCCGCAACCTTCTTTACCAGTTCCGTAAATGTCTTACGCCCTTCGTGCGAAGCAGTTATATCCAGATATACCAATTCGTCTGCTCCCTCCCGGCTGTATTGTGCACCCAGTTCGACCGGGTCGCCGGCATCGCGGAAGTTTACGAAATTGATTCCCTAACGGTTTTTCCATCTTTTATGTCCAAACAGGGTACTATTCTCTTGGCAAGCATATATAATCTTTATTTTTATCAGGTGAAACGGATCAAGTCTTTCAGCTGTATCTTTCCCTCGTAAATCGCTTTACCGAAGATGACAGCCGGAATACCCGCTTCAGCCAGTTTCTCAATATCTTGTATAGAACTGATACCTCCACTGGCTATCAGATAAAGCAGAGGTATTTGTTCCTGTATCTCTTTATATAATTCGATGGCAGGTCCTTGCAGCATACCGTCGCGATTGATGTCCGTACAGATTGTCTTCGTGATACCATTGTCGTAATAATCATGGATGAAAGGGATCAGTTCTTTGTCTGTCGTCTCTTCCCATCCGCTTATCGCGATTTTTTTATCTTTGACGTCTGCTCCGAGGATGATTTTTTCCGGACCGAACTTGGTGATCCAGGAAGTGAATATTTCCGGATTCTTCACAGCGATGCTTCCGCCCGTAACCATCTGCGCACCACTTTCGAAAGCAATTTCCAGGTCTCCTTCCTGTTTCAGTCCGCCTCCAAAATCAATTATCAGCGAAGTACGTGTCGCCAACCGTTCCAACATACGATAGTTGATGATCCGCCCTTGTCGCGCTCCGTCTAGGTCTACCACATGCAGACGTCTGATGCCATGATCTTCAAACATCTTGGCTACTTCCAGAGGATCTTCGTTGTACACTTTCTTGGTGTTGTAATCACCCTGGGTGAGGCGTACGCATTTCCCGTCGATCATATCTATTGCCGGAATCAACTCTATCATATTACATTATAGTTTTAAAAAGTTACTTAATATAACCTCGCCGACCGAACCGCGTTTTTTCTGGGTGGAACTGGGTCGCATAGAAATTGTCTTTATGCAGGGAAGCACTGAACGGTAAGGATATATTCGGTTGTCGCGGCGGTGTATTCGTTTACGGGTACATAATAACTATGTACGAAATAACAAACTTGTTCTCTAATTGTTTGTTGAACAGCCCGCCTTTAACGTTCGTAATCGTGTTCCATCCCATGTGCGGAACTTTATCCATGTGTTGCTGTCGGGATGAAACGTTTTACTTCTGTATCGAAAATGCCTAAACAATTCGCATCTCCTTCTTCCGAATGGCGGCACATCAACTGCATGCCGAGGCAAATTCCTAAAACAGGCTGCTTCAATCCTTTTATAATTGTATCTAAGTTATGCTCTTTCAAGTGCTCCATTGTGGTATGTGCTTCACCGACACCTGGAAAGATTACT
>ENA-OQMY01000437-OQMY01000437.1-human-gut-metagenome-genome-assembly--contig:-NODE-437-length-11477-cov-2.394097_pt1 | contig 11477 bp, 15 predicted proteins | sample MGYA00242623_ERZ504868 | MGnify/ENA primary metagenome ERZ504868 (study PRJEB26092, sample SAMD00036386) | human gut metagenome | host: Homo sapiens | study: EMG produced TPA metagenomics assembly of...
GTTCCAATGGAGAAGCTGATCCTTGGCGTACCGTTTTATTCCAGAAAATGGGATGGAGTAAAAGGCGCCGGATGCCGCAACGGGCTCGGAATGGAAGCAGAGACGGTCGGAGGATATGGCGGTGACTATGGCGAGCTCAAAGAGAGCTGGATCGGAAAGAGGGGATTTATCCGGTATTGGGATGAGCAGGCAAAGGTTCCGTATCTGTTTGACGGGGAAACATTTATCAGCTATGAGGACTGCGAGTCACTTGGGGTGAAAATTGCGTACCTGAAAGAAAAGGGCATGGGGGGCATTATGTTCTGGGAGTATAAATGCGATCCCAGCGGAGAATTACTTTCATTTATAAAGAAAAATATGTAGCGTAGTGACCCACAGCCGGTATGTGAAAAGGCTCCTCGCTCCGGTGTTCCTGAAAAATCGCAAGGAATCCTTTTTCACATGGCGTCTGCCGCCGGTGGGCGGATGTACGTTGTGGAGACGGATAGGAAAAAAGAGAAAGGGATAGATAGAATCATGATCTCAGAAAATTTGAAAAAATATGCAACGGAAAAATTTGAGGGACGGAGAGAGCTTCTGGCTCCGGTGATGCCTGTTATCGAAGAAAAATTGAAACAGTGCAGTGAAGAAGAGGCTGTGCTGATGAAGTTTCTGTATGGTACGATGCCGGTAAGGGATGCGGGAGAATATGGATTTAACCTTTTTCTTTCGTACGTGAAGCATGCGCTGATGCTGCGGGAGAAGGTGGCATGGTGTAAGGAGCTGCCGGAGGATGTGTTTGTAAATTACGTGCTGTATGACCGGATCAATTCCGAGGATATTACGGACTGCAGACTGTTTTTTTTACGAGCAGATTATGGGGCGTGTGGCCGGAATGAGCCTTTGGGAGGCAATTCTGGAGATTAATTACTGGTGTGCGGAGCATGCAACGTATGAGGCGACGGACAGCAGAACAGCATCTCCGATGACAATGTATCGGAGTGGAAAGGGACGCTGCGGAGAGGAGTCAACATTTGCAGTTACGGCGTATCGGAGTGTCGGTATTGCGGCACGGCAGGTTTATACACCGAGATGGGCACACTGTGATGACAATCATGCGTGGGTTGAGGTGTTTGTGAACGGCGAGTGGCATTTCCTCGGCGCCTGCGAGCCGGAAGAGGTGCTGGATACCGGCTGGTTTTCCGGTCCGGCGAATCGGGCAATTCTGATTCATACGCGGAACTTCTCGGATTATGTAAAGGAGAGTAACGAGGAGTATCTTGGAAAAGAAGGGGTCGCTGTACTACTTTAACCATACAGATTTTTATGGCAGAACGAAGCTGGTGAAGATTCTTGTGAAGGATGAGAATGGAAAACCGGCTGCAGGAGCGCATATTGCGGTTGAAATCCTGAATATGGCAGAGTTTTTCCCGGCTGCAGTGATGATTGCGGATGCGGACGGAGAAGTTCGGATGACACTTGGCCTTGGCGATATCCGGGTACGGGCATTTGACGGAATACGCCGGGCGGAAGCCATGATGCGGATTGAGGAGGAGGATTCGCTGGAACTGGTGCTTCGTGAAGAGGCGGTTCCGGAAGCGGATGACAGGTGGCAGACGCTGGAAATCCGGGCACCGAAGGAAGTGCCGGTACGGAATATCGTTGCCACAAAGGAGCAGAAGGAGCGAAATGCGGCACGGATGGCAGAGGCGGAACGGCTTCGGAAGGCACGGTTTGCAGCATGCTTTGATGAGAAAAAGGCTGCTGCGTATCCGGAAGCGGAAGAGATTTTCCACCGGGCAGGAGAGAATTTTGAGGAGGTTTATACATTCCTTTCCAAAGATGAAAATCCGAACCGGAAGAAGCTGCTGTTTTCGCTGGCATTAAAGGATGCGAAGGACTTGAAGGCATCCGTTTTAGAGGATCATCTCGACTGTGAGCAGGGGGATCTTCCAGAGGAGATTTTCAGAAAGGATCTTCTTTGCCCGCGTATTTTCCTCGAGGAGCTGACGCCGTATCGGAGCATGATCCGCGGATTTTTTGAAGAGGAGACAAAACGCAGCTTTGTGGAGCAGCCGGAACGGATTCTGGATTATCTTAAGAAGAATATTACCTTCCATGCAGAAGAAGAGTATGACACGATCATGGCAACACCGGTCGGCGTCCTTACGATGAAACAGGGAAGTCCTCTGGCGCAGAAGATTCTGTTTGTGGCAATCTGCCGGAGTCTCAATGTAGCGGCAAGACTGAATCCGGTGACCCTGGAGCCGGAGTATTACCGTGATGGGGCATTCCACAGTGTGGAAACAGAAGCTGCTGTTTTGAAGGATGAAACGGAAAGTGCGGTTCTGACACTGAATGCGGAGGATGGAAGCGCATGGAAGTATTATCAGACGTGGACCATCGGAAAGTGGAACGGAACAGTGTTTGAGACGCTGAATTACGAAGAAACCGCATTCGACGGAAAAACACTGGATCTGACCCTGGAGCCGGGCTGCTATCGTCTGATTACAAGTATGCGTATGCCGAACGGTGACCAGCATGCCGCATACCGCGTGTTTGAACTGAAGGCGGGAGAAGCAAAAGAGATTTATCTGGAAACCGTGAAAAAAGAGCTGGATGAGCTGTTAGAGCACATCGAACTGCCGGAGATCACGCTGGAGGATCTGGATGGAAAGGCGCATACCCTGAACGATCTCACCAAAGACGGCCCGATCCTTCTGGCCTTCCTCGGAACCGGAGAGGAGCCGACCGAGCATGTTCTGAATGAGCTGATCGAAATCGCAGAGAAGTGGAATGCAAAAGACACTGCCATGGCAGCCGTGCTCCGCACGAAAGCCGACCTGGAAAACACGACTTTCCAGAAAGCCCGCGCAGCAATCCACAACATGTCCCTCTACCTCGACCCATCCGACGACGCCCCGGCGATCGCCGAAAAAATGGGAATCGATGCAGAAAAACTCCCACTGCTGATCCTCGCATTGCCGGGAAACATCGGCGGACGCGCTTATGCCGGATATAACGTCGGCAGCGTCGGACTGATGCTGCGGCTGATGGAAGAGGCGGCGAAAGCGTAAGTTAATACTAAAAAACAGGCTGACGCACGAATGCGGCAGCCTGTTTTTTTAAAGAACGCCCAGTTTTTTCAACTGTGCTACGCCATCTTCATATCCCATAAAATGAATTCCATGAATCCCTGCCTGCTCTGCGGCCTCGACGTTTGCTTTGGTGTCGTCAAGGAATACGCAGCGGTCCGGGGTGAGGGAGAATTTCTGGATCAGGTGCTGGTAGATCTCCGGTTCCGGTTTTGTTAAATGGCAGGTGTAGGAGAAGAGGGTTCCGTCCATGTAGGGGAGGAAGGGCATTTTCTCTTTGGTGCGCTCGAAGAGGTCTCCGGAGTAGTTGGAGAGGATGTAGAGGCGGTAGCCTTTTTCTTTTAAGGAGCGTACCCAGCTTTCTGCATACGGCAGCGGGGTGATGGTTTCCTCGCAGTGGGCGAAAACCTCTTTGATTTCTTCGGTGTATTCCGGGGCGAGGGAGCAGAATCCTTTTACAATCTCCGCCGGTGTGAGAATTCCGCGGTCGAACTGGCGCCAGTAAGGGCTTTCGAAGGTTGCGGCGGCGATTGCTTTCGTCTTTTCCGGACCGAAAGCAAAGCGTTTCAGATAGGACTCGTAGTCCCAGTTGACGAGTACGCGGCCTACATCAAAAATAATGGTATCAATCATGACTGTTTTTCTCCTTTGTCTGATTTGTCGTTCTCATCGCGGTGCGACAGAACCTTGGCAACCAGCATCATGGCATAGATGAGCACTGGTACGGTAATCGCACAGTAGAGGCAGACCGTCAGCGCCTTGTGTGCAAACGGCGTGTCGATAAACGCAAAAATCATGGCGCCAAGCCCGAATCCGATCAGGACCGCGATGGCGAGAAGGGCGCCGATCTGTTTGAGTCGTTTCATAGATGGGATTCTCCAATCAAAAAATAAATACATGGTATAGTGTAGCACAGCTTCCTTGAAACATCCATGAAAAATTGAAAAACTGTCTGCAGGAAAAAACAGAGCGTGTTTGAAAAATGCGACACTGCAAAATTTAAGGATTCTTTAGAAAAAATTAATGGCGCTTTCGATTGCTTTTTTCCCTCAAAAGGGATAGAGTATTGGCATATACTTTGAAAAAGGAGAAACGAGAACAAAATGGATAAACTGAAAGAAAAACTTTCCCGCCTGATGTACGGCCGCTACGGCATCGATCAGCTGGGCAATTTTATGATGTGGGCGGCAGTTGCCATGATGATTTTCGGAGCGGTTGTACGGAGCTCCCTTATCTACACCCTGGCACTCGTCCTGATCGTCTGGGCGGATGTGCGCATCATGTCCAAGAACCATTCCAAACGGTATGCGGAAAACCAGAAATTCTTGGAACTGAAAAACCGCGTCGCCGGATTCTTCCGAGGCGGAACCCGTGCATTCAAGGATAAAGAGCACTGCTACTTCCGCTGCCCGTCCTGCCATCAGCAGGTGCGTGTGCCGAAAGGAAAAGGCCACATCGAGATCCGCTGCCCGAAATGCGGAACAAAATTCATCAAAAACACCTGATAAAAAGGAGCAGTGCGATTCATGTTTGGTTATGTGACCATCCGAAAGGATGACCTGAAAGTCAAAGATTACAACAAATATCAGGCATACTACTGCGGTCTGTGTCAGGATATCAAAGAGGCGTATGGAAAAAAGGGTCAGGCGATGCTGACGTTTGATATGACATTTCTTTCCATCCTGCTGACCGGGCTTTATGAGTGTGAGACAAAAGAAGAGGAGCATTACTGCTTTCTTCATACCCGGCAAAAAAACATAAATGCCTGCGGAACAAATACACAAAATACTGCGCAGACATGAACGTGCTGCTCGCCTATTACAATCTGCTGGATGACTGGGAGGACGAGAAAAACTACGCGGCGTTTACAGCGGCAAAGGCTTTGAAAAAATCTGTGACACGCATCGAGGCATCGTATCCGCGCCAGACGAAAGCAGTGCAGGATTACCTCGAAAAGCTGCATGCATGCGAGAAGGAAAACAATCCAGACCTCGATCTTGCGGCAGGCTATACCGGAGAGGTGATGGCGGAGATCTATATTCCGGAGGAGGACATCTGGAGCGATGATCTGCGCCAGGTCGGCTTTTACATCGGAAAATTCATTTACCTGATGGATGCGCTTGATGACGTGGAAAAAGATAAAAAGAGCGGAAACTACAACCCGTTTCTGTCCATCGCAGATCAGCCGGACTTCGAGAAAACCGCAGAAAAAATCCTGCTGATGATGACGGCGGAAGCGTCGCGTGCATTTGAAAAACTTCCGATCCTGGAAAATGTAGACATTCTGCGAAATATATTGTATGCTGGTATCTGGGAAAAATACGAAATGCGAAAAAGCGCAAAAGAGCGCCAAAAAGAGGAGAAATAAAGACTGATGACAGATCCATATGAGGTGCTGGGCGTGTCCCGCGGGGCTTCGGACGATGAAATCAAAAAAGCATACCGAAAACTCAGCCGGACGTATCACCCGGATGCCAATATCAATAATCCGAATAAAGCAGAAGCAGAAGAAAAATTCAAACAGGTGCAGCAGGCGTACAAACAGATCATGGATGAACGCGAGCACGGCACCTCGTACCAGAGCGGAGGTTCGTCGTATGGCGGAGATGCTTACGGCGGCTATGGCCCGTTCGGCGGCTTCGACCCATTCGGCGGCGCGTACGGAAACGGCGGCTCCGCACGGAATGATTATGGAAATTCCGAGCAGGAAATGCGGCTGCAGGCGGCAGCCAACTACATCAACAGCGGCCACTTCCGCGAGGCGATGAACGTGCTGAACGACATTTCCGACCGCAGCGGAAAATGGTATTTCCTGCATGCGATCGCAAATTCGCGCCTCGGCAACAACATCAATGCCGTGCAGGATGCCGAGATGGCAGTCAAATTAGAACCGCAGAATCTGCAGTACCAGCAGCTTTTAAGCCAACTCCGGGGTGGGGGTCAGTGGTATTCCGACATGGGAAGCGGCTACGGCTACGAGAGAAGTGCAGGTGATCTCGGAAAATGGTGCTGTGAATGTATGGCAATCAATGCCATCTGCAATTGCTGCTGCTGCGGCGGAAGAGGATTTTTCTGCTGTTGATCAAAAAATAATTACAAGAAATGTATAAAAGTGAACATTCAGGGGAGAATAACAGTGTCATCGAAATTCCCCTGTTCGATGATACAAAAGAAAAATAAGGAAATACTTATCCTCCCCTTAAAAGCCCCGCTGCAACCGAAAAAACGGTTCGCTGTGGGGCTTTTTTCTAACAGCCGAAAGTCCTTGTTTTTCCCATCAAAACAGATTATAATGAAAGAGATCGCAATTATGACCGGAGCAAAAAAATACGAACGGATCATAGAAAGAAAACAGAAAGAGAGAAAAGCTATGGAACGAAAAACAGCATGGAATGAGTACAAGAAAAAAGATATGAAAAAGCTGGAAAAATTAAACGCCGGCTACCGCGCATTCCTGGATCACGGAAAAACGGAGCGTGAGTGTGTAAAGGAAAGTGTACGTCAAGCAGAAGAGGCCGGATACGTAAGCCTCGACACCTATGTAAAAGAAAATCGTGCGTTAAAACCGGGTGACAAGGTTTATGCTGTATGCATGAAGAAGGCCATTGCCCTGTTCCAGATCGGAACAAAGCCTCTGACAGAGGGTATGAATATTCTCGGTGCGCACATCGATTCTCCGCGTCTTGACGTAAAACAGAATCCACTGTATGAGGACAACGGATTTACATATCTTGATACCCATTATTACGGTGGTATCAAAAAATGGCAGTGGGTAACGCTTCCGCTTGCAATCCACGGTGTTGTAGCCAAGAAGGATGGCGAAGTAGTGGATGTAGTCATCGGCGAGGATGATAACGATCCGGTATTCTGTGTGACAGATCTTCTGATTCACCTTTCCAGAGAGCAGCAGACCAAACCGGCAAGTACGGTAGTAGAGGGTGAGAACCTCGATCTTCTGATCGGAAGCCAGCCGCTGGAAGGAACAGAGAAAGATGCAGTGAAAGCCATGACCTTAAAGCTCTTAAACGACAAGTATGGCATCGAAGAAGAGGATTTCCTCTCCGCAGAGCTTGAAATTGTACCGGCAGGAAAAGCGCGTGAGCTTGGTATGGATGCCAGCATGATTCTTGCATACGGCCAGGATGACCGTGTATGCGCATACACTTCTCTTGTCGCAATGCTCGAGGTGGAAGCACCGGAGAAGACATCCTGCTGCCTGCTCGTAGACAAAGAGGAGATCGGAAGCGTCGGAGCAAACCGGCATGCAGTCTCATTTCTTCGAAAACACCATGGCAGAGCTGCTTGCACTTGCAGGTGAGGGAACGGAGCTTGCACTTCGGAGATGTCTGGCTTCTTCCAGAATGCTTTCTTCTGATGTCAGCGCAGCATTTGATCCGCTGTATGCAGCAGCATTTGAGAAGAAAAACGCTGCATTTTTCGGAAAAGGTATCGTAATTAACAAATTTACAGGAGCAGGCGGAAAGAGCGGCTCAAACGATGCCAATGCAGAGTACGTCGGAGCTCTTCGCGCTATCTTTGATGATGCAAAAGTAAATTGGCAGACAGCAGAGCTTGGTAAAGTTGATGTCGGAGGCGGCGGAACCATCGCCTACATCATGTCTCTGTACGGTATGGAAGTGATTGATTCCGGTGTACCGGTTCTCAGCATGCATGCTCCATGGGAAGTAACCAGCAAAGCAGATGTTTACGAGGCCAAGAAGGCCTATGTGGCATTTTTGAAAAACGCATAAATAATATTGAGGAGGTTTGAAACGTTTGGACAGTGACATAGTCGGCAGTATTCTTTTGCAGGTCGTATTGATAGCGGTCAATGCGGTATTTGCCTGCGCGGAGATCGCTGTGGTCTCCTGCAACGACGCTAAACTGGAAAAAATGGCACAGGAGGGAAACAAAAGAGCGGCGAAGCTGTTTCATCTGACGGAACAGCCATCCCGTTTTCTTGCAACGATACAGGTGGTCATCACTCTGTCCGGTTTTCTTGGAAGTGCCTTTGCAGCAGAAAATTTTTCGGATCGAATCGTTTCCGCTCTTGTGGACGCGGGTATGAAGATTCCGGAAAAGACACTGGATGCGATTGCCGTTGTGCTGATTACGCTGCTTTTATCTTATATCACCCTGATCTTTGGCGAACTGGTGCCGAAAAGGATTGCAATGCAGAAGGCTGAGCAGATTGCGCTCGGGATTTCCGGTCTTGTAAGCGGTGCTTCGAAAGTGTTTGCACCGCTTGTGTGGCTGTTGACTGCATCGACAAACGGTATCCTGCGCCTTCTGGGGATCGATCCGGATGAGGACGACGATCAGGTGACGGAGGAAGAAATCCGAATGATGGTAGATGCCGGCAGCGAAAAAGGCGCGATCGACAATGAAGAAAAAGATATGATTCAGAACGTATTTGAGTTCGATGATCTGACCATTGATGAAATCTGCGTCCACAGAACCGATGTAGATCTTCTGTGGCTGGAAGACTCGATGGAGGAGTGGGAGCAGCTGATCCATGAAAGCCGCCATTCTTATTACCCAGTCTGTGGTGAAAATGTGGACGATATCATCGGCGTTCTGGACGCCAAGGATTATTTCCGGCTTCGCACCAAGGACCGCGATCATGTCATGAAAGAAGCAATCAAACAGCCTTATTTTGTTCCTGAAAACATCAAGGCTGCCACGCTGTTCCAGAACATGAAAAAGACCGGCAATTATTTTGCCGTGGTTCTGGATGAGTACGGCGGCATGGATGGAATTATCACCGTGCGTAACCTGATCGAGCAGCTTGTCGGGGACTTGAATGATGAGGCGGAGATCGGGCAGCCATCGGAAATTGAGCTGATTTCCACAGACACCTGGAAAATCATGGGAAGTGCCTCGTTGGATGATGTGGCGGAGGAACTGAAGATCAAACTGCCGGTCGATGAATATGAAACGTTCGGCGGCTACATTTTCGGCGAACTCGGTGCGGTTCCGGATGACGGCAGCCAGTTTGAACTCGAGACCGACGATCTCTGGATCAAGGTCATGCGGGTCAAAGAACACCGCGTGGAAAATACGGTGGTAAAGAAACTGCCTCCGAAAGAAAAAGGAGAGCAGGAGGAACGTAAGGAGAGGGAATGAAACGTGAACTGGATACAGCAGACCGGAAAATTGTGGAACTGCTGCAGGAAGATGCAAGGCTTCCGCTCAAAAGTATTGCAGACAAGGTAAGTCTCACTTCGCCGACGGTTTCGGCGAGAATCGACCGCCTGGAAAAGGACGGGGTGATCACCGGCTACCGCGCGAGTGTGAACCCGGAGGTTTTCGACTATCGGATCAAGGCATTCATCAATCTGGAGGTTGAGCCGGTGCGGAAAAAGGAATTCTATCCGTACATCACCGACTGCCCGAATGTGATCGAGTGCAACTGCGTGACCGGCGACTATTCGATGCTGATGGAGGTTGTGTTCCACACGACATCTGAGCTGGATCAGTTTATCGGCCAGCTTCAGCATTTTGGAAGAACGAAGACGCAGATCGTGTTCTCTACATCGGTGGAACACAGAGGAATTCCGCTCGGCGATACCAGAATCCCGATTCTGGAGCAGGAAGAAGAAAAAGGTTGATTTTCTGCGGACTTTCCGATATACTAAAGCGTGTTACAAAAACCGGAATCCCGCTAGGGGACGGCGCGAAAAAACGCGCTCAGAGAAACAGATAAAGGATGGATAATAACATGAGTTTATTACAGAATTGGCGTGATATCGCCTATAATCAGGAAGCAGACAAAAAACAGCTCCAGCAGTTCTGGACCAATTATTTCCTGATTGAGAAAAACATTTACGAGCAGCTTCTTTCCAACCCGGATGAAGTGGTAAAAGGAACCGTAAAAGAGCTGGCAGAGAAATACAAAGTGGACGTTATGACCATGGTTGGTTTCCTAGACGGCATCAACGACAGCCTTGTGATCCCGAACCCGATCGAGGAGATGGAAGAGGATACCGTTGTTACACTGGCTTACGATAAAGAGCTTCTGTACAAAAACATGGTAGACGCAAAAGCAGACTGGTTGTACAACCTGCCGATGTGGGATGAGATCTTCACAGAAGAGCAGAAGAAAACGCTTTACATGGAGCAGAAAAAATCCGGCACTGTAATCAAAGGCAAAAAAATCGGAAGAAACGATCCATGCCCGTGCGGAAGCGGAAAGAAATACAAATACTGCTGCGGTAAAAACGCATAAGAAAGAATTTTCGAGAAGAGACCGGGGAGCCGAAAGTTGAAAGGCTTCGCGGTCTCTTTTTCTATGAAGAGGGAGAAGCAGAATGCAGGAGACGGTAGTTTATCTGAAAAAAATTACGCAGCCGGAGGGCGAAAAAAAAGAGCTGGAACGGGAACTCTCGCAGTGCGGATGGGAGCTGTTCCGGATGGGAATGAAGGAACAGTATGGGCTGGATGGAGAAAAGATAACGATCGAACGGAATGCGCACGGAAAACCGTACCTGCCGGGGCATCCGCAGATCTGTTTTAATATTTCTCATTCGGGGGAATACGCTGCCTGCGCTTTTGCTTCCATTCCGATCGGCATGGATCTGCAGCAGCACCGCCGCGCTGCCTGGGAGCACATGGCAGAACGGTATTTTTCCGCCGAAGACCAGAAACGCCTTGCCGCAACGGAGAATGCTGAAACGCTGTTTTTCCGGATCTGGACCGAGGAGGAGAGCTACGGCAAGTGGAGGGGAACCGGTCTTTCGGGTTCTCTTGGAACGGAAAAGAAAGAGGGCTTCTGCACGCATTTCAGTCCGGAGAAAGGATATGAAGGCGCCGTCTGGGCAGCGGAGCCCGTGAAAATCTGCATGAAAAGAATAGAACCATAAAAATCGTGCATAACCTGTCCCGCCATCTCATATATATAACGATAAGAGGTGGTGAAGATGAAAAGGACAGGAAGACAAAAGGATATTGTTACGCCAGAGAAAAACAGGAGCAAAGGGAACTTTTGCGCCTGTTTTCTGCGAATATACGGAAAATTCTGAAAAACACAGATCTGCTGGCCGATGACCTGCAGGAAATCCGTCTGCGGACCGGCGCGCCGCTTCTGGTGGTCGCAAAGGATCAGGAGTACTTTCTGACCCCGGACGGAGCACTGACCGGGGAGTGGGAGAAAGGTTATCCCGTCTCACCGACGGATATCCGCGATACGATGGATTACATAGGAAGTTTTTCCCTCTACGCCTACGAGGATGAACTGCGGCAGGGTTTTCTGACCGTGGAGGGCGGCCACCGGATCGGCATTGCCGGAAAAGACGGTAATCGAAGGGGAAAAGGTGAAAGGCATCAGCCATATATCCTGCATCAACGTGCGGGTTGCTCATGAGAAAAAAGGCTGCGCGGACCGAGTGATGCCGTACCTTTGGG
>ENA-OQMY01000438-OQMY01000438.1-human-gut-metagenome-genome-assembly--contig:-NODE-438-length-11469-cov-5.524687_pt1 | contig 11469 bp, 12 predicted proteins | sample MGYA00242623_ERZ504868 | MGnify/ENA primary metagenome ERZ504868 (study PRJEB26092, sample SAMD00036386) | human gut metagenome | host: Homo sapiens | study: EMG produced TPA metagenomics assembly of...
TATATTGTAGTAGTGATGAGTTAGACGACGCAAGTTTTTATAAAAAATATACAGAACAAATGTTACTTAAGAAATGACATATGGTAGTAATACAGACACGGAATCGACCTGGAATGCAAAAAGATGCTGCAGGATCTGGCAGAAGAGTATCGGTTTCAGATCCTGGCAATGGAAGTCATGCCGGATCATATCCACATGCTTGTGGATTGCCGGCCGCAGGTTTTATATTTCAGATATGATCAAGATCATGAAAGGAAATCTTGCACGCCAGATGTTTCTTGCGTATCCGGAGTTAAAAAAGGAACTGTGGGGTGGGCATCTGTGGAATCCGTCTTACTGTGCCATAACGGTCAGTGACAGGAGCAGAGACCAGGTGCTTGCCTACATCGAAGGACAAAAGGAAAGGAAAAGAAAAGTAAAAAAGCCTGACAGAAGAAATGATTTGTTGGAGGAAAAGAGATGCAGACCGTATCCAGCTATGGCGTAGAATTACGAAAACAGAATATCCCAGTCCGCCAGACACTGGAAATCTACCGGTCTGCGGTCTGTTACCTGACAGAAATATATGAGCAGGTGTGGGAAGAACTGGCAGAGATACCGGATGCCAAAAGGCGGTTTAATGCTGCAGAGCATCTGGTGCATACTACAAAAAAGAATCCTGCACGCTTTGATTTTGATCTTCGCTTTCCGAAGATGCCGTCCTACCTGAGGCGAGCCGCAATCCAGCATGCATTGGGAAGTGTATCTTCTTACGAAACACGGATGGATCTGTGGGAAAAGTCAGGAGAAAAAGCAGGGAAACCCAGACTGGCGTATGAGAATCATGCCATGCCTGTTTTTTATCGTGATGTCATGTACAGAGAGGAAAAAGAAGGAAAAGACGAAGCATACCTGAAACTGTATGATGGTCATGACTGGAAATGGTTTTGTGTGCGTTTAAATCACACAGATATGGAATATCTGCGCAGGAACTGGTCGGGGAAAAAGGCATCAGCCCCGACACTGGAGAAAAGGCACCATAAATATTTCCTGCGTTTTTCTTATACGGAAGAAGTGACACTTACGAAGACACCGGTAAAAGAACAGATCATCTGTAGTGTGGACTTGGGAATCAATACCGATGCGGTCTGTACCATTATGCGGGCAGACGGAACTGTCCTGGGGAGAAAATTTATCAATCATCCCAGTGAAAAAGACCGGATGTACCGCACACTGGGCCGGATCCGAAGATTCCAGAGGGAACACGGCTCTGCGCAGTCACGGGGAAGATGGGCATATACGAAACGCCTGAACATAGAGCTGGGAAGAAAAATTGCAGGTGCGATCGTAAAAAATGCAGAAGAGAACCATGCAGATGTGATCGTATTCGAGTATCTGGAAATGCAGGGAAAGATATCCGGAAAGAAAAAACAGAAACTGCATCTGTGGAGAAAACGGGATATCCAGAAACGCTGTGAGCATCAGGCACACAGAAAAGGAATGCGGGTATCCAGAGTCTGCGCATGGAATACGAGCAGGCTTGCATACGATGGCTCCGGAAGTGTGTCCCGTGACCCGAAAAATCACAGTCTTTGTGTATTCCAGACAGGAAAAAGATATAACTGTGACCTGTCGGCATCGTATAATATCGGAGCAAGATATTTTATCAGAGAACTTTTAAAACCCCTTCCGGTAACGGAAAGGTCTTTGCTGGAGGCAAAAGTCCCTCCGGTAAAGCGTAGAACCTCATGTGTTTATGCAGATCTGAAAGAACTTCATTTACAAATGGAAATCTTAAAGGCAGCATAAATGCAGGCAGATATACAGCGGACTACCTGCAATGTGGGAACCTGCCATATCTGGCATGGAAAAATGCGCATAACTGCGCTGACCTAAGTTACAGGCGTATCCGCCGATATTTAGTCTGACGCCTAAAGCGTCTGGAAGCACGCGACTTCAGTCGTGTGAGGATAAAGTTTTTAATTCACAATGCAGATGTAGACTGGTTACATTGCATTGCCGCTCATCGAAAGAAAAAAATGTTCATCGAAGTTGAACGTGAAATGGCAAGGTATGATATCATTGCAGGAAAGATTGCGGATGATGCAACAAACGCTACCCTTACTGCTTACCTTGCCGGGGTTTTCGGGACAGCAGGCGATAAGGAAGCAGACGATTTCTGTATCAGACAGTTGCTGCCCAATAAACTAAAAGATCAATATTGCTTCAAAACAGAAGCCGCTATTAGGTGTCTGAAATTTGTGAAAGGTGAGAAGATATGGCTGAGGTAACAATTCCAAAAGAAAAAACTGAATTATACAATAGATCTTCTTATCACTATGGTGACAGATGAGATTGCAGAAGAAACGGGCAAGGACAGAAAAGAGATATTGACAGATTTTCTATGTTCAAAGACAGGAAAAGCACTGTATGATGAGAAAACAAAGCTGTGGTGTAATGGTCCGGCATATATAGCTGAATTGTATAGGGAAGAATTAAAAAAAACAGGATATCATATTTGAAATGAATGCATATCCGGATGGTGTTGAATATTGGAACACAGAGAACGTTCCCACCGGCTGAATAGTAAAATCGTTATCTCAGAACCGCAGGAGAAAGACGGAACAGAAAATTACCGCCGTACTCCTGAAACGGTCACAATGGAAATTCATTTCGAGCCAGTATTTTCTCATAAAAGACATAAAACAGTTGATATCCGGTTATGAGCAAGCAACGAAGCGGAGCGGATCGCAAATATCCGCCTGACTTAGCTCCGAACTTATAATTCCACATCAAGCTGCTGTTCTTCAATATGATGGCGCTTTGCATAGCCGGTAAGCATCAGCGTCAGCGCACCGTCACCGGTCACGTTGCATGCAGTTCCGAAGCTGTCCTGCAGTGCAAAGATGGTAAGCATCAATGCAGTGCCGGAGCTGTCGAATTTCAATATTCCGGTGATGATGCCAAGGGATGCCATGACAGTTCCGCCGGGAACACCGGGAGCTCCGATGGCAAAGATACCCAGAAGAAGGCAGAACAGAACCATGGTACCCAGTGTTGGAACGGAGCCGTACAGGATCTTTGAAATCGCCATACAGAAGAAAACCTCTGTCAGAACGGAGCCACAGAGATGGATGTTTGCAAACAGAGGGATCCCGAAGCTGACCAGATCCTTGCGGAGCGGTTTTGCCTTGGAGGCACACTGCAGTGCAACGGCCAGTGTGGCTGCAGATGACATGGTCCCTACGGCAGTCAGATAGGCAGGACCATAATGGCGGACAACCTCCAGAGGATTTTCTCCGGAATAGATGCCTGCAAGGATGTAAAGAAGAGCCATCCAGATAAAATGCCCGGCAAGCACCAGTACGATGATCTTCAGAAAAACAGGCAGCTGTCTGGTAATGGTTCCCTCGTAGGCAAGGCAGCAGAAGGTAGTGCCGATGAACAGCGGAAGAATGGGGATGATGATCCGTGCAACCAGAGAAAGAACGATCTTCTGAAATTCATCCAGAAGTCCTGTGATCAGCTTCGCTTTTGTCCAGGTAGCGGCAAGGCCCAGCATCATTGCAAAAACAAGAGCACTCATAACGGACATGATCTGCGGGATCTCCAGTTCAAAGATCACCTCCGGCAGCTGCTTCAGTCCTGCAGCATAGGAATGGATGGAAAGATGTGGAATGATCAGAAAACCGGAGGCTGTGGAAAAAAGCGCTGCGCCAACAGAGGAGCCGTAAGCGATGACAACCGCAACTCCCAGCATCAACGAAGCATTTTTGCCAAGCCGGGTAATGGACGGAGCGATAAAACCCAGCACGATCAGCGGTACGCAGAAGGTAATGACCTGGCCCAGAATGTACTTGATAGTAACTGTGATATTGAGAACTGCCATGGAGATTCCGTTGGTGCTGTACCTGTTCAGGATAAGTCCGGCTATGATCCCCAGGATCACAGCGACCAGCAGCTTAAATGGCAGACTGTCGAAAAAAGATGTTTTTTTCATTGGAAAACCTCCTCGGATAGTATAAAATAAAGCCAGAGTTTATTATAAAGGTATTTGATAAAAATCACAAGGAGTAGGATGAAATGATTTATCTGGATAACGCGGCTACAAGCTTTCATAAGCCGGACTGTGTGCCGCGTGCTGTGGTGGAAGCCATGCAGCATGCAGGAAACAGCGGAAGGGGCAGCAGCGGAGAAGCAATGGCAGCCTCAAGACTTATTTTTAATACAAGATGCCAGATCGCAGAGATGTTTGACATATGGGGACCGGAATGTGTGGCCTTTACATCCAATGACACGGAAGCGCTCAATATCGCCCTGCAGGGAACACTTCATCCGGAGGAAGAAACTGTCCACGCGATCTGTACGGAGATGGATCACAACAGTGTGCTCCGTCCGCTGTACCGCCTGGAAAAAAAAGGCATGAAGCTTACGATCCTGCCGGCAGACCGCAAGGGACGGATCTCCCTTACGGAGCTTGAAGCAGCCATCCGTCCGGAGACGAAGGTGATCGTCTGTACCCATGCTTCCAATCTGACAGGAAATCTCAATGATATCCACGCCATCGGTGAGATCGCACAGAAGCACCAGAAGCTTTTTATTGTGGATGCTGCCCAGACAGCAGGAGTATTTCCGATTTCCATGAAAAAAGATCATATAGATATTCTTTGCTTTTCCGGACATAAGGGCCTTATGGGACCTCAGGGCACAGGAGCCATCTGTGTTCGGCCGGGGGTAGCTGTGGAGCCTCTGAAGGTAGGCGGAAGCGGCGTCCTCACCTTTCAGAGGGAGCATCCGCAGGATATGCCGGAGGCACTGGAGGCAGGAACCCTTAACAGCCACGGGATCGCAGGTCTTGGTGCAGCAATCAGCTGGATCAGGGAAACCGGGACAGAACAGATCCGAAAAAGAGAGCAGCAGCTGATGTGGCGTTTTTATGACCAGGTAAAGGAAATTCCGGGAGTCACCCTGTACGGAGATTTTTCCGGAGAAGAACGCTCCCCTGTGGTGACTCTGAATATTGCAGGGATGGACTCGGCAGAAGTGGCCATGATCCTTGATGAAGAGTACGGGATCAGTGTAAGAGCCGGCGGCCACTGTGCACCGCTGATGCATAAAGCACTTGGAACCGAAAAAACAGGAGCCGTCCGCTTCAGCTTTTCTTATTTTAATACGGAAGAAGAGGTGGAGGTGGCTGCCAGAGCGGTAAAAGAGCTTGCTTTGGAATAAGCGGCGAAAGACGGACAGAAAGGACACAAAACATGTATCAGACAATATATGATGTGGTAGAAAAAAGAGGGCGTGTAAAAACAGGAATCCTTCTGAACGGAAAGGATGCCGGGCTGAAATATCTTTTGGAAGAAAGCAGCTTTTTTTATCCGGAGAGAGCAGAAAGAAATAAAGAAGCAGAAGAATTCCTGAAGGCTTCCGTGGAAGCAGCCGTGGAAACCGGCGTTGTGAAAAACGGAGACAGGGAGATATTTGTGGAAACTTACGAGAAGAATCCCAGGTTGATCATACTGGGTGGCGGCCATGTTTCTCTTCCGGTAGCAGAGATCGGCAGGATGCTGGGCTTTCATGTAACAGTCATGGATGACCGGGAGGAATTTGTGACTGAGGAAAGATTTCCCATGGCAGATGAGAGGATCTTTGGAGATTTTGATACCCTGTCCGACAGGATCCCTCCCTATGAAAATGCCTACTATGTAGTGGTGACACGAGGCCATCTGGGAGATTCTGCCTGTGCAAGAGCGATCCTTAAGAGACCCTTTGCATATTTCGGAATAATCGGGAGCAGGACAAAGGTGCGGATCACCAGGGAAAAGCTCCTGAAAGAGGGATTTACGGAGGAACAGCTGAATCAGATCCATGCCCCCATCGGACTTCCCATCGGAGGACAGATGCCGGCTGAGATCGCCGTGAGCATCATGGCGGAGATCGTGCAGGAGAAAAACCGGCATTTCCGTACCTACTGTGATGAGGAGGTGGAGGCAGCAGTACGCCGCAGGACACCGGGAACCATAGTCACGATCATCGAAAAGAAGGGTTCCTCTCCGAGAGGAACCGGGAGCAAGATGTTCGTATTCCGGGACGGAAGCACGGCAGGAAGCATCGGCGGTGGAAAAGTGGAGTTTGAAGCCGGAAAACACGCAGTAAATATCCGAAATACGGAAACAAAGGTTTACGAGCTGGGGCAGGGAGCAGGAGATCTGGGAATGATCTGCGGCGGAACTGTCCGGGTGCTTTTTGAGCCGGTAAATATGTGAAAGAACCAGCCAGGACTTGCATAATATTGAAGAATCGTGTATATTGAACGCAGAGAATTTTTTACCGGCGTATAAGGAGGAAACAGGTAAAATGAAGAAAAAATGTATTATGGCTTTGATAATAGGCGCGGCTTTCCTTGCACAGGGCTGTGGATATGAGGAAGGAACCGATGCAGTGGTAACAGTAGTAGATTCCACACCGACGCCGGAGCCCACAGAGAAGCCGAAGGCAACTGCAACACCCACACCGGAAGCAGCGGCAGCTGATTCCACAGCGGACGGAGCGGCGGCAGACTCCACCACAGCTGGGGCAGCAGATCCCGCAGCACAGACAGCAGCTACGGAGCAGACCCCAAGCGGCATCAACGTACAGGCTCAGGATGCCACCTACTATGCAGTGGAGGGTGTGAATTTACGTTCTGACGCCAATGCAGAGGCAGAGTTTGTGGCAGGCGTCCTTTCCGGAGAATCCCTGAAGTGTACCGGTGTCTGTGACAATGGATGGATCCGTGTGGATTATAATGGACAGACCTGCTACGCATCCGGTGACTATGTCAGCACAACACCGCCGGTAGGAGCAGTGGCGGCAGATACTACCGCAGAAGATACTACCGCAGAAGCAGCACAGTAGGGTACAGACTACAGGCTTTTGACCAGAGCCGGGAAATCCTGATCATGCTTCAGTTGCAGATATCTCCTTGATATAATAAAAACAGGCAGCTGTATCAGATGAAAGAACATCGATACAGGATGCCTGTTTTTTGTTTCGGCATATAGTCCGTTCAGAACAAAAGAAACGTACCCGCAGATCATTCCGGATAAACAAGACGGTCCGGTTTGATATCGTAGAGAACCTCGTTCAGGAATTTCTTTGCCAGATATTTTGCCATGCCAAGGTTCATATCCAGATAATTTCCGCAGTCCTTGGGAGAAGCTCCCGGGATCTCACCCTCAAAATCACGGATGAATTCAAACATCTCGATCATCAGCGGAACGATATCTCTGGATTCATAATCCCCGTTAAGAAGAAGATAATTTCCGGTACGGCAGCCCATAGGACCCCAGTAAATGACCTTCGGGCCAAACTCCTTATGGTTCCGCAGGAAGGTAGCCGCCAGATGCTCCATGGCATGAAGCTCGGCTGTGTTCATAACAGGCTCCTCATTGGGAGAAGTCATACGGATATCGAAGGTGGTGATCACCTGATCTCCAACCGGATCCTTACGTGAAACGTATACGCCAGGCTGAAGCTTGATATGGTCAATGGTAAAACTTGTGATCTTTTCCATGTTGATTCCTCGCTTTCTACTTATATGTACGGAGCCCATGATAAGCTCCATACATGATTTTAGCAGAGAACCGGAAGAGATACAAGGCAAAAACAAAGGGAATCCTGCACGTTACTGAAAACGGAGTGAATAGTAACTCCTGTACCTGGTTCCGTGCAAAGTTGACTTTATGAAAAGATGATGTTAAACTGAGAAAAGCTTACAGGGGGAGAGTGAAAAGCTCACCTGAAAATGCCGGAACAGGCGTTTTCGGAATCTGATAAGGAGGACTTATAAATATGAAACGTAAGGTTTTAGCCGTATTATTTGCGACAGCTCTTACCGCAGGAATGCTTTCCGGATGCGGAAGCACAGACAGCACTTCTGACAAAGCAGACAAGAAGGAAGAATCTCTGGAGGAAGAAACCTCAGAAGGACAGACAGGCGTAGATGAAGAGACAGCAGCCAATGCAGTATCCGAGGAGGAGGCTGAGGCGGCAGGCTTTTCAGATCATGAAGAAAGCGCCGATGATCAGGAGGCTTCCGGCAATGCAGGGGACACTTCACATGAAACCGAAGCTTCTGCAGACAGTACAGAGGATACAGACAGCGCAGACGGAGAATTTTCCGATGGTTCCGAGGATGCACAAATGGCAGGAACAACTGTGATCGATACCAGCCAGCAGCTGACAGGAACCCATCATGCTGCCATCACTGTAAAGGACTATGGCGAGATCGATGTAGAGCTGGATGCAGACACTGCACCCATCACAGTTACAAATTTTGTAAAGCTGGTACAGGACAATTTTTATGACGGTCTGACCTTCCACCGGATCATTGACGGATTTATGATCCAGGGCGGAGATCCAAACGGAGACGGAACCGGCGGAGCAGAGGACACCATCAAGGGCGAATTTTCCAGCAATGGAGTGAAGAACGATATTTCTCATGTAAGAGGAACCATTTCCATGGCACGCAGCACAGATCCGGACAGCGCAAGCTCTCAGTTCTTTATCGTACAGTCCGATTCCACACATCTGGATGGCGACTATGCTGCATTCGGACACGTGACCTCCGGAATGGACATTGTAGACCAGATCTGCAAGGACGCCAAGCCGACAGACGGCAACGGAACCATTGCAAAGGACCAGCAGCCGGTGATCGAGAGTATCCGTATGGTTGACTGACAGGAGGGAGAAGGATGCTGAAAGGGAAAACAGTGCTTCTTGGCATCACAGGAAGTATTGCTGCGTACAAGATCGCATATCTGGCAAGTGCATTACATAAGCTTCATGCAGATGTTCATGTACTGATGACAGAGAATGCAACGAACTTTATCAATCCGATCACATTTGAAACACTGACCGGGAATAAATGCCTGGTGGATACCTTTGACCGGAATTTTCAGTTCCAGGTAGAGCACGTATCCATTGCCAAGAAGGCAGATGTTGTGATGATCGCACCAGCCAGTGCAAACGTGATCGGAAAGCTGGCCAATGGCCTTGCGGATGATATGCTCACCACTACGGTAATGGCCTGCAGATGTCAGAAAATTCTTTCACCGGCTATGAATACCGCCATGTATGAGAATCCCGTGGTACAGGACAATATCCGGAAGCTGAAAAACTACGGATATGAGGTGATCACACCGGCCAGCGGCTACCTGGCATGCGGAGATACCGGAGCCGGAAAAATGCCGGAACCGGAAACTCTTCTGGAATATATCCTGAAGGAAGCTGCCTTCCAGAAAGACCTTGCCGGCAAAAAGCTCCTGGTAACGGCCGGACCTACCCAGGAGGCCATCGACCCGGTCCGCTGTCTCACCAACCATTCATCCGGAAAGATGGGATACGCCATTGCAAAAATGGCCATGCTCAGAGGAGCGGAGGTTACGCTGGTAAGCGGACCTACTGCTATTGAGCCGCCCCTTTTTGTGAAGGTCGTACCTGTGACATCCGCCAGAGATATGTTTGAAGCAGTCACCGGCTTAAGCGATGAACAGGACATCATCATTAAGGCTGCCGCAGTGGCTGACTACCGTCCGAAGCAGGTCAGCGAAGACAAGGTTAAGAAAAAAGACGATCAGGCTTCCATAGAGCTGGAGAGGACAGACGACATTCTGAAATATCTGGGCCAGCACAAAAAGCAGGGCCAGTTCCTCTGCGGATTTTCCATGGAGACCAGAGACATGATCCGTAATTCCAGAGCCAAGCTTGAGAAGAAAAACCTGGATATGGTGGCAGCCAACAACCTGAAGGTAGAGGGCGCCGGATTCCAGGGAGATACCAATGTCCTGACTCTGATCACGCAGGATGAAGAAGTGTCACTCCCGCTTATGAGCAAGGAGGATGCAGCGTTAAAGATCCTGGATAAGATCCTTCTGCTTACCACAAAGGCAGAAGCATAGCTACAGAGCCGGTTGTAGAGCCGGTTTTAACAACGAAAAGCGGAAAAAATCACCGCTTTCCATCACCGTATTGTATCCGCAGAAAACGCCGGGAAATGCTGTATTTCCGGAAACATTCACAGAGCGGAACGGTAACAAGGAGGAGAAGAAATGAAAAACAACAGATTTACAACAGCGCAGCTTACATTACTGGGCCTGATGGCAGCAATCCTTCTGCTGATGGCCTACACACCACTGGGATATCTGAATATCGGGCCACTGGCCATTTCCTTTAACGTGATCCCGGTAGCCATCAGTGCAGTCGTCCTTGGACCCGTAGGAGGAGCCGTGGCAGGTGCGATCTTCGGCCTGACCAGCTTTCTCCAGTGCATCGGAGTAGGCGGCTCCAGTGCAATGGGAGTTGTGCTTTTCGGTATCAATCCGGTATTTGCCTTTATCCAGCGCTTCATCCCACGTCTTCTGGACGGTATCTGCCTCGGATATATTTTTAAAGGCATGCGAAAGGTCAGCAATACCTATGTGGCATGTGCAGTAACCGGATTCTTTTCCGCATTCCTGAATACACTGTTCTTCATGGCAGCACTTGTAGGACTGTTCGGAAATACCGATTATGTAAAAAATCTGATGGGCGGTCATAACATCATCATCGGCTGCTGTCTCATGGTAGGGATCAACGCAGTATGCGAAATGATTTCCTCCACAGTGATCACAGGAGCAGTGGGAGCTGCACTTTCCAAGGCACATCTGATTCCATCCGCACAGATCAGCCGTGAGAAGACAAAAGCATAAAGACAGGGAAAATAAAATTATGATATTAGCAATTGATATTGGAAATACCAACATAGTCGTGGGCTGCATCGATGATCAAAAAACATACTTCATCGAGAGACTTGCTACCGTAAGAACAAAAACAGAACTGGAATATGCCGTAGACCTGAAAACCTTACTGGAAATCTACCACATCAAAAAGGCAGACATAGAAGGCTGTATCATTTCATCTGTAGTCCCGCAGATCACCAACATTGCCAAGCTGGCAGCAGAAAAGATCCTCAAAAAAGAAGTCATGGTCCTGGGACCAGGAGTAAAAACAGGTCTGAACATCATGATGGACAACCCCGGACAGCTGGGCGCGGATCTTGTGGCAGACGCTGTGGCAGGATTAAATGAATATCCGGTTCCGTTTATTGTGATCGATATGGGAACCGCTACTACCGTTTCGGTTGTCAACAGCAAAAAGCAATACATTGGCGGAATGATCCTTCCTGGCATCGGAATATCCCTGGATGCACTGACAGCCAGAGCATCCCAGCTCAGCGGGATCAGCATCGATGCCCCGAAGCATGTGATCGGGCGCAATACCATCGAATGCATGAAAAGCGGCGTGCTCTACAGCAACGCAGCAGCTATCGACGGGATCATAGACCGGGTGGAAGAAGAGCTTGGTGAGAAAACAACCGTGATCGCAACAGGCGGTCTTGCAAAAAAGATCATTTCTCACTGTAAGAAAGAAATCATTCTGGATGAGGACCTTCTGCTCAAAGGACTCCTT
>ENA-OQMY01000439-OQMY01000439.1-human-gut-metagenome-genome-assembly--contig:-NODE-439-length-11462-cov-4.520865_pt1 | contig 11462 bp, 11 predicted proteins | sample MGYA00242623_ERZ504868 | MGnify/ENA primary metagenome ERZ504868 (study PRJEB26092, sample SAMD00036386) | human gut metagenome | host: Homo sapiens | study: EMG produced TPA metagenomics assembly of...
CCCTCGATGAGCCGGCGGCGTCAGGTCGAGATCGCCGAGCGGCCGTCCCCCACGCCGCAGGCGTCCAGCAACGCCACCGCGTCCTCCCCGAGCATCGCCCTGAAGGCGCGCGCGGGCGCCGCGAAGCCAAGCGCGCCGCGGGGCTCGGAGTTCATGTGCGACATGGCCAGCGCCAGGTCCGCCATGACCAGACGGAAGGCCGTGGCGTGCATGTTGAAGACGATCCACGCGCGGAAATCGCGCGAGGCATGCGGCAGGAAGGCCGGGGGTTAGGTGGCGGACAAGTTGGAGTCGATGCAACTCGGAGCGGCCGCGAGGACGGTGCGCGACGGGTTCGCCGAGACGCTGGCCTACACGGAATTCCCGCCCGATCACTGGCGCCGGATCAGGACGAACAACGGGATCGAGCGCATCAATCGCGAGATCAGGAGGAGGACGAGGGTCGTCGGAACCTTCCCGGACGGCAACTCGGTCCTCATGCTGGTCACTGCGAGACTGAAGTACATAGTGGAGCACGAGTGGGGCAAGAGAAGGTACCTGGACATGTCCAAACTGGAGGAGATGGACGAGCTGAAGGAAACGGCGGAGGGCTAGAAGAGGGCGGGGCCGAAGACGGCTAAATCAATTTGCGAAAGAATCTTGACGGCATCATTTCATGCGCAAACAATGCAGGTATACCGTTTGACGACTTTTAAATAGCAGGATCCGTATAGCGGAAAGCCAAAGACTTTTAGAGCCATCGCGACTAAAAAGGGGCACCGGCCTTCGCCAATACCCCTCAAACCGACACGATACATGTCCCATAAGCAAATAGCCACCTGGCTATTTTCCACCCCTCGCGCTTACCAATGCGCGGCGCAGCGGACCCGGGAAGAAATAGGCATGATCATTGAACCAGAGACTAAGCTGATGCTTTTTACTAGAAGCACGCGGTCCCAAATACTCGTCAAGAACAGAATCGAAACCGCCTTTCTCATAATCGGCCCAAAACTCATCGGACCTGCCATTTGCGGGAAACACCGTCCTCAAAGGGGGATTGCCCTTAACCGCCTGGCCAAGCTCTTTGTCAATCAAGTGGACACCGTCAACGGATTTAAGCAAACCCATTCCAGCATCAGAATTAACAAGAACAAGGCTAATACCGTCTTCGGTATTTCTATCAGCGCGCGACTCCGAAACGTAGCCCCAGAAATCTGCGAGCGTGATATCGCTCAATCGGTCAGTCCCCGTATAGAGACACGAATGGCAAGCATTTTGCGTAATGTAATCACCGAGGAAAGCTCGGAGATAATAGTCGTCCACAGTGCACCAAGAACGTCTATCCCCGTTTTCAAACAGCATTTCAAGGCTGAATACTGTCCACGAAGGATCTTTCTTCCTAAATCGCGCAGAAACAGCCTTACTTCCAGCCTCCCTCTCACGATAAGAAACATAGTCGCCCCAAACCCTGGGAGACGGAGCGCCATGGCAAAGAACATCTACCGTCATAAGATTCGCGGAAAGTCGGCCGCGCGCCAATCTGCGCATCGCATCGACCTGGCAGGAAGTTCCGGAAAACAGAACCCTCTCACCGCGTTTAAGCAAATCAAGACAGTCTGACAGGGCCGCATCAATACGACTCTGAACATACTTCGAACCGCGCATCTTGGCGATGACATCAATATCGTTAGAGACAATGTGCTCAACAATCATATCTTCATTCATGACCGCACCGCACACCCAGCCGCCTTGACGCACAAAGGCATCAGCAAGAAGCATAAACATACCGCCAGATGTTGCGGCCAAACGACGGCCCCGATCCTTGTCCCAGGCAGCCATCGTCTTTAAAGGCCTGTGTCGTGAGGTTGGCGAACCAACAACGGGACATGCCCTAGAGCAAGCGCCGCAACCAACGCATAGCCCATCATCAACCGCCGGCCGATAGAAGCCGCGCTCATCCTGTTCGAGATTCAAAGCTCCCCTAGCGCACGCTGCCACGCATGCCGAGCAACCAAGGCAATTATCTGAAGCTGGTAAACCAATTGTCTCTACATTACACACGTTAATGTCCTACTTTCAATGATTTCAAGAGAGTTTTAGCTATCCTGCGATACCTATATAGCGTGAACAGCATGAAGAGGAGGGAGCAGACGACAGAAACCAGAGTTGCGAATGCAAAACCAAATGAAATGAGGACACATTCAACAAGCAGCAGCCAGAGTCCAATGATCTGATATGGGATGTCAACATCAATGTTAATTAGTCTCTTTGTGTCATAAGCCCTCATGAGTGAAATCAAAACATAGGCAACAACACCAGCAATGATGGGCCCCCATGCCCCGATCGCAAAAGAGAGCAAAGCGCCAAGCACCACATTAACAAAAGCGCCAACCATAGTTGTCACAAATATCATGCCGTTGCTCTTAGCCGCGTTGTATAGAGTGCCGAAATAAGTCGAATATCCACTAATGACAGAACTGAGCATTAGAAAAGGAACGAAGACGTAAGCGGCAAAAAAATCACCGCTAAGCATAATGCGCGAAAGTGGAATGGTCAGTGCAATAACCAATGAACCAGCACACAAAAGGAATGCAGTAAAGACCTTAAAAACTGTTCCGAAGGAACTCCTAGAATCACTTGCATCGTATTCGCGTGCTGAGAAAATTTGCCACGACTGCTGGAAAATGGTAACAACCATATTCATCACCGCAGGCAACTTAGAAGCGGCTGTGTATAGTCCTGCGACATCGGCGCCTTGCGAGAACATAACGATATAACGACCGGAGAGATTAACAAACCACCAAGCCAGGGCGTTAGGAATCATTGGGAGGCTATAACGCAGCAGGTCTCGAGCCAGTGGTTTTGAAAATGCACCCATACTGGCAAAGCGCCAGACTTTGGCCCCAAAAAAAGACAAGTAAAAGTTGAATGCCCTGCGACAGAATCAGCGCCAGCAGGTAGCCATTTACGCCCATGCCAAAGACGCCGAGGAAAAGGTAACCGGCACAGAACAACGTTAGTGCACCCAAAACCCCCGATGAGGCATAAAGTCGAGTCTTACCGATACCCTTGGAAAATTGAAGGCAAATCACTTTAAAGGAAGTAATAAAGCAGAGAATGACCAATTGCCATGTGTAATCAAAGCCAGTAAATGAATAGCCGAAAATTCCCGCAGCTGCCACAACTGGCAAAAGGAAAAGAGCGATACTGATACCCGTAGAGAATACGGCCTTATTATCGGAGTCCCGGTCGATTGAGAAACGAAACACGCCCTCATAGACACCGAGGCAGCAAAGGGGATAAAGCAATTCGGCAGTATTGTTTACAAGCTCACCAATACCGTATTGCTCAGTAGTAAGCAGTGCGGTATACATCGGAAGCAATAGGAACTGTATCAATTTCGTAAGCATGTTGCCGGCAGCAAAAACTGCAGCATCGCTTACAAGTGCCTTATAGCTTTTCTTCATTTATTACATTTCCTCAATAACGGATTTCAGACCATCATAATAATCGGCAGCGAAAGCAGGAGCGGAAACGCCATCCGGGAAGCGCTTCATGAAAGCGGACACAAGCCCTGGGACCTCCTCAAGATTGTCAGCAACAACAATCCCCTCATCCCCTGCATCTGTAAACCATTTGGCACCTGAGACAACCTTGTGATCATTGGTCTTAAGAACCACAACGGGCGTTCCGGCAATACGGGCAAATATCGTGCCATGATAACGATCGGTAACAATAACGCACTTTTGCGAATAAGATTCGATGACGCCCTCGATTCCGGTCCAAGCATCATGAGAGTCCAGATCGATACCATCCCATTTAACGGTGGTGTCAGTCCGAGAAACATCACAAAGACCGGAAAGAGCAGAAGCAAGCTTATCGATGGCCGCATAAGAGTACAGCTTCTCGCCATCGTTTCGAGCGCAAAGCAATACACCTTCGCGCTGGTTATCAAAGGAATATTTCCCAATCAATGAGGTCACAACGTCAGGATAAAGACGGACATCAAGTCGAGGATACAAATCTCGAGCAATCTGTGCAGAGACGGCATCCCTAGCCAAAAACAAAGTATTAACGTGTGACCCTATTGCCTTACGGTCCAATTCTTTACCACGTTTGCTGTTAAAACGAATTGAAGTCGGGAAAAAAACAATTCTGTTATCGGGAAAACAAGTTGAAGCAAGCCTATGCGGCGTCTCATCGTCGTGGAGTCCGTCCATCGTATGACCACTCTGCATGACAATCAGATCATTAGGGCGAATTAGATTCTGAATCATGCGGACAATCCTGCTGGTACCGGCGTTAAATGCCTTACTTGGAATTTTAATAATTTCAGCTTCCGAATAATTATTTTGGAGCCATTTTTCAATAACAAATTTTTGAGCTTGATCTCCCAAATTCGGGTGAGTGGGCACCCCAAAATACCAGATACGCATGCCGCTAGTCTTATCTAGTCTAGCCATTGAATCAACGAGCTCATTGTTCAGCTTGCGCATCGCAGGATAATGCATAGCAGTACGCACCGTAATCCCCACAGTGCGATTTACACCTTTTGCGATACCGGAAACAAAGGGGACGGACTTAATAGCCATTTTCAGCTTATTATTCATATTACATCCTAACTAAGAACTTATTTACTGTGGTAAACGATTAATTACAAGAGTGAATCGACGGGATCACGAAAAATGAGTTCACACGGCACAATTAAATACTTAGGGCTCAGTAAAACAGAGACATAAACCGCGACAAGTCAGCCGTATAAGGAACGATTCCATACCATTCAGGCCTAAATAATTGAACAACAACGAAATACATAACAGAAATCGCAATCAATGAGAACCGAACGAAACGCGTTTCTCCGTCATTAGCTGCCTTTAAAACGAGAGGCAAAGCAACAAGAACAAGAGGCGCGAAATAGTATCCGAATCGAGCAACAATTTGTACTTTCATACCGACGGCGGAAAAGACAAGCCAGAGCAGTTCACCCCAGCGCAAGGCAAGGCTGACGGACTTACCTTGAGCCACGCCCTCAGCGCGGTCAGCAACTTTTAGATAATTAAAAAATATGCCGACGAGCAGGGCATTAAATAGAAGTGAAATTAGAGCGCCAAAATAGTTTGACCCCATAAAGTCCGCATCATAAAAACTATTTTTGCCCAGGACTGCCGCGACCGCGTTAAGGAGTGGATTGACAAATAGAAAGCTGAATATAGCTCCAATTATAAGAACTGTCATGCTCATTAAGTTAATTTCAACCTTGCTGAGAGGGATGAGAGCAAACAGCACGAGAGCGGACCTATGGAATGAGGCGGCAAGGAACACGAGTAGAATAAATACAGGAACCTTACGATCCCTAAGTACAATTATTGCAAGCATACCGATTGCAATAGCAATTGCCTCGCGCATGATGTTCAGATAACTCGGAAACAGCAGGCACAAAAATGCACAGTGGGCAAAATAGGCTCATCAGCGAGCTTAAAAATAATAATGCAGTGCAGAGACATATAACCGCACTTGATGCTACGAGAAGAATCTGAAAATCACCGCTGATGAGTGAAAGAACCTTGCAAAATAATAGGAAACCGTACTCAAATCTGTCTGTCATCTCAACAAGAGAAGAGAACGGCAAACGAGAGGCACTTAAAAACGCTCTACAGTGCATTTCAGTATCAATACCAACTGAACTTGATCGCACTGAAGCAACAAAGAAAATTGCTGAAAAAGTGACTAAAAGATAGGTCTTTTTAAAGGAAGCGGAACGTTCAGGCCGTAATACAAAACCAAAAACTACCGCAAAGACAATAAGCTGCAAATATACCAACATTTAGATAGTCACCCTACTCCTTAGGTGCGGGCTGCGACATATCTACATTGTTTTTAATAACTACTCTATACATCCATTTCCCTCAATGCATCTCAATAAGAGAATTACCTTCATCAGCAATACTTTGCAGGTTCCGAGTTCAACCAATCGACTAAATTGAATCCTTGTGTAAAGCGATCCGTATCATTTGTTATTCCCCCCCCCCGGAACAGAGGCGGGATGATAAACCGAGCATGCAATATCGGGGCGTCGCATCGCCGTAAAGCAAATCTTGTTCGTGTGCTCCAAAGAATCAAACGCCCTAAGATCTTCTTCGCGACAATCATTCATCTGGCTGAATTTAATAAACAGATTGTCCCAGTTCACCCTTTCAACCCGTCGCTCCCATTTAGCTCTAGCCTCCTCAGGCGTTGGATAATGTAGAAATACAATCTCAACGTCATCGATAATTCCAACAGGCTTACTCAGCTCATTGCGAGATTTCAAAGTCTCGTAATGAGCCGAATCACAAGAATCGATGAATTCTATGGGCGTATTCAGATAGTGCCTTAAATCTCCCGCGAACTTTACGTATTCAGTTCCAAAAAAATACAGCCCTGCTGTAGGCGATTGATACGGTAAGCCGAAATACCGATAGACCGTTCCGGCCCAACAATTATTGGAAATAATAGAAAAATCGCTTCGTGTCAGATGATTTTGCCTACCCTTAGAAAAACGACTGTTAGTTTTCTCTCTGATTACCCGTTCAGCAATTCCAAAATAGTCTTTATTCATGTCTACGTCCTTCAACCAAAACCACACCCGTTGCATCGAAAAACGCATCTAACGCTGAGCAACAAGCCCCTCGTAGAACTCCATCAATTTCTTTGCATTAGCCGCTGCCGAATAGCCAGCGGAGGTTAATTTCTCAACAGCTCCGCTATCACGACCAACCGACATAGCATCAGCAAGTGCAGAGGCCCATACAGCATATGGCTCATTTAAACCGACAAATCTACTCACGCCCGTTATGTCACTTTCCTCAGGAACGCCAGTCGAAAAAACACAACGAAGCCCAGAGGCTTGAGCTTCAACAGCAGAGACAGGAAGCCCCTCATATAGCGAAGGCATAAAGAAGACGTCGAACAGCGAGTAAAAACGAGCGACGTCAACGCGCACGCCGGGCATGACGACGGATTCGTTTACACCAAGCTCCTTAGCAATGGCCCTAACTCTGTCCATGCCATCTCCAGCGCCCAAAATCACCCACTTAACATTAGGAATACTGCGCTTCAGCTCTGCGAACACCTTGACGCCAAATTCAAAGTTCTTTTGCTTGACAAAACGACCGACACTTCCAATAACGGGGTCACTATTGCCAATGCAGAGTTCAGCACGCAGGGAAGCATTGGAGCTATCGTCATATGCATAATTGCTGAGTACAATTCCATTTTTCATTACAGCAAACGGCTTATTTCCAAACAGGTATCTACCAGCTTCATCAGAGCACGCCACCCCATCAGTTGCATACCTCTTGCCCCACGCAATCAACGGAGCATTTCGAACACGATGAAGAACGTTGTCAGATGAACTATTCAGATGACTATGTAGGACACGATGTTCGATGCCGGCACGCTTAGCCTCCCTGAGAACGCAAAAAGCCGAGTTGGGCATATGACAATGCACGATATCGTACTCGCGTCCATGCTTAACGAAAAACTCTTCGACTTCTTTAATGAACTGGCCAAGCCCCGCAGAAGCGAAAGACACCGTATAGACACGAGAACCGTGCGCAATAAGCTCCTGATCATAAGTGCAGTCACGCAAGGGTTTACCATTTAATGTTGCATGGTGTAGATAATCAAATACAACTCGATGCTCATCAATGCCCAAAGACATGTTATGAACAAATTGAGAAACACCGGCAGAACGACTTAATGAGGGAACCACTTGGAGAACATGAATTGGAGATGAGGTAATCAAGCTAGTCAACCACCGTAACAATTGCGTCGGCATGAAAACGAGCAGAAACGCATGATTGGGCATTCTTTGAATAATTCCCTATGGAAATCAGCATGACCAATTCCTCCCAATAGGGTAGTTTCAATAGACCGCGAATCGCTTTTTCAGGACCTCGTCTTAGCATTGTATTGAGCGGACAAGAAGCCAAACCCTGCTCTTCAAGTGCCAGCAATAACGCCATTGCAAAAATGCCGCCATCAACAAAGCCCTCGTTACGTTCTTGCGGTCCAAAGTAAACCCGATTATCAACCGTCAACACGACGAGCATTGGAGGCATCGCGTAGCCTCTGAATCCACTTGTAATTCCTAATGTCTCATGGATGAGTTCCTGGTTATTGATAATCCGAACTCTTGTTGGTTGTCGATTGCATGCAGACGGAGCTTTGGTGGCCGTCTCGATAGCATTAATGACCTTTGTCAACGAAACGGGTGTATCAGAATACTCTCTAACAGAATGACGGTTACTTAATAGCTCGTCAACAGAACCTGGAATAATGCCTGCCACAGCAAAATCATGAGCGATTTTGCAGCTTCCACCGGGATATAAAGGCTTTGAATCCAGTTTAGAAAACAGTTGGTCGCCAATTGCTTGCATAAACATATGCGTATATTCAGAACTATTCTCATGTCTGTCACGATATTCGATTAGCGCACCCAAGGCGGATTGATAGGCCAGGCTATCCGTACTTCCACCCATATCTTCAAAGACATGCATGTAGCGAGAGAGTTCGGCGAGGACCTTCACTCCAAATCCAGCACGAAAGTCCTCGTGGCTCAACCCTTTTTCAAGCTGATGGGTACAATAAATTATATGAGCTTCTGCTTGCTCTGCATATTTGATCTTGTTTCGAGAATAAGACTTCCCGAACCGTGCCGCCTGCCGCATTGAAGCGGCGAGCAAACTTGGATAGCCATTAAAAATGGCCCTCGCAACCCCCATGACAGGATCAGGCAAATGATCCTTTAAAGCAGAAACCGAAATATTTCCCATCATATTTCCTAAATATCCAAGGCTTTTTCAATAAAAGAAAAGGCTTCATTTCGTTTGAGATTAAGCTGTGCCTGAACCGAATTGGAGTCGTAATCAAGTTCAGAAATAGTCAGATTTCCAAAGTCATCCAACAAATGATTGTCAAGATTAGTCATATTTAATAGGTTTGAAATTCTTCCGTTAAAACGACCAGGGCTGATGGCGACAAACTTCTTTCCAAGATTTACGGAATAGGCAGTTCCATGGAACGAGTCCGTAATGACAATTTCGGCCCCAAGGAACAGAGAAAGGAACTTTCCCACGGAAGGACAGATAACAGCATTCTCGCCAGAACGCTTCTCATGCACACCGTATGCAATTCGCATAACCTTGAGACCAGTCTTCTTGGCGACCCTTTGTACATAAGAATCGAACTCGGCATTACGGTTGAGCTGATAGACCAGAACATAGGGTTCCGGAGAAATCCAACCATCTGCAATTGCTTCCCAATCATCACGATTCAACATGAGCGTGGGATCGATAACGGGCATAGCCCCATGGACACCGATAGAATCAAGAAGGTCAGCCGCCTCTTGCTCGCGTACAGAGATACAAGAGTAAGAGGAGAGAGCCTTTCTCATCGGCTCAGCTTCCCAATCCTCGAGCGTGGCCTTGCCGATACTCGCAGCATAGGCAATCTTCTTTTTCCCCTCGGGAGCAAAGGAGAGATAGAAAGCACGGTCAAAACCGTTATTCCAAATGCTATTCCAAACCTGATCGCTACCAGTGCAGTAAATATCTGCTACCGGAGGATTCGCGTCCAACTCATCTGCGGAATAGTACGAACGCTCAGTCAGCGCAAGCTTGGAATGTCTAAACTCATCAAGGGGGGCGCGTCTCCTTGCAACCATACGAGAAACCGGTATTTTTGCAATCTGCTTGACGCCAGGAACCTTAAATATAGGCATCTTCTTTACGAGCTGGCCGTTAAGGGCACGATCCACTTCGTTTTCGGGAATCGCATCCTTACGGTAGTAATCAATTATTTCGGCATCTGCTCCCACACGAGCCAAAACAACCTGAGTTGCATAGGTCTGCAGGCAGGAGCCATAGTTCGGCGAGTTATGGAGTGTTATAACTCCGACTTTTCGAGACATGCACAAACCTACTTTCTGAGTAATTTCTTATAAACAAACGAACGAAGTCCGTTAGGCATGACACAAACAACGGCATGCGGAACAAATGAGGCAACAAAATCAACAGGGCTAAACCAGCCAGTACGCAATTGAGCAAACTTGAATTTCCAGATATGCGGTAGATACGAAGGGCCGCCTCTGCGAGCATAAAAATCGGAGCTCACGCGCATCGCCACAAGTGGTTCAGGTAGATTATCTGCGCGACAGCCACTGGCTAGCATCCTGTTAAATAAATCCCAATCTTCGAAATAAAGATATTCAGAGCTGTAATTCCCAGCCTCCAGCACCTTAGATTTTTTAAACGTCATAGGTGGGTGCCGGAAAGGATTTCGACGTTTGGAACAAGCGAGAATGTTGTCCAGTCCCTTGGGCAAATTCGTTGAAGCAATTGGCGTCTCAGGAGAGTCAATAAACTCGACGACATCGCTACCGACCATATCGAGCCCACTTTCAATAGCGGCAAGCTGCTTCTCCATACGATCAGGACGCGCCACGTCATCGGTGTCCATACGCGCAACGATTTCATTAGAACAGGAGAGTACGCCCTTATGAAGAGCATATCCTAGTCCATGGTTCTCACTGTAGGAAACAAATTTGAACAGATCGGGCCACTGCAAGTTATATTCGGAAAGTACCGACTCGAGTTCAGCAGTCAAGGGTCCGTCCTTAACCATTACGATCTCGGCCGGAGGCACAGTTTGAACGAGCATGCTGTCGAGGGCCTGGCGCAGAAAAGTAGGGTTTTCTTTTTTGTAAATGCTCATTAATACGCTATAAGCGGTCGTGGCGACTGAAGTGGTCATCTATCGCCCCGTCCTCTTCTTGCCGAACATGGCACCAAAAGTGCCGGTAAAGCATTTCCAGTCCATGCGGAAACAGCGATTGCGCACGTAGTGGAGTTCAATCTTCTGTCGCAGACCGCTCTCGAACGTCGCGGCATTGCGGTCAGTCGCCTGCCACAGGCCCGTAATGCCGGGCTGGACAGAAAGCAGCTCAGCCTTTTCCTCATCGGAAAAATGCTGTTCAAGTTCGTCTCTTGTTATGGGACGCGGACCGATGACGGAAAGGTCGCCGTTCAGCACGTTCAGGAACTGCGGCATCTCATCAATGGAGCACTTGCGGATGAACTGCCCGACTTTGGTAATGCGGGGGTCATCGTCGACCTTACGCTCGACTTCCCACTGATGCAGTTGCTCAGGGCTCAGATACTTCTGCACGTTGCCGGCATCGGCGACCATGCTGCGAAGCTTAAGGATCTTGATAGTCTTACCACCCTTGCCAATGCGCTCTTGTGCATACATAGGGCTACCGGACGATTCAAGCCTAATGAGTGCACACACCGCAGCAACAGGAATTAGCAGCAGAACACTCATCAAAAGACTGAACACAAGGTCAAACAGCCTCTTAACAATGCGATACCCAAGCGTGCCGCTCGGCTTTATCTGATCGAAAAGCAGTGCGTCCCCCATAGATGCACGGCTCTCTGTCATTT
>ENA-OQMY01000440-OQMY01000440.1-human-gut-metagenome-genome-assembly--contig:-NODE-440-length-11447-cov-4.705212_pt1 | contig 11447 bp, 8 predicted proteins | sample MGYA00242623_ERZ504868 | MGnify/ENA primary metagenome ERZ504868 (study PRJEB26092, sample SAMD00036386) | human gut metagenome | host: Homo sapiens | study: EMG produced TPA metagenomics assembly of...
TACCCGAGCCGCGGCGCGCGTCGCTGCCGTGGTCAACCGCCTCGTTAACCGAATCGGCTCGAATGCCGAGTCCACGGGAGCGTCTCGCCGAGATCGAGATCCCCGAGGAGCTGCGCGACAATCTGGCGCTGTTCTTGCGCCTGGAGCGCCGTGTGCTTAGCGAGTATGATCCCGAGATCGCGGACCTGTTCGACAAGATTTTGACAGCCGAGATTGTGGTCAATGCCGGCAACCCCGGTACCTGCGCTGCCGACGAAGCCGTCGACGAGCAGGGCGTGCCCACCGCCGACGAGCCCACTGCCGTGGCATTTCGTGAGGTCGTCGATTTGATCGACAGCCTGCCGCTCGATAAGCAGCAGGTCATCGTTCGCGCCTTTACGAGCTTTTTCCATCTGGCAAACCTGTCGGAGGAGAACTACCGTGTGGCGCAGCTGCGCGAGCGCGAGGCCGGTGCGTCGACCGATACCGAGGTCGATCCCGCTAACGAACTCACCGTCGCCTATCACCAGTTGGTAAACGAGATGGGTGTCGAGGGTGCCAACGAGCTGCTCGGCAAGCTTGAGTTCCACCCTGTCTTTACCGCACATCCCACCGAGGCTCGTCGTAAGGCCGTCGAGGGCAAGATTCGCCGTATCTCCAACCTGCTGGAGGAGCGTCCGCGTCTGGGCGGCTCTGACCTGGTGGAGAACGAGCGCCACATGCTGCAGGAGATTGACGCCCTGGTGCGTACGAGTCCCATCGCGCTCAAGAAGCCCACGCCGGTCGAGGAAGCCGATACCATCATCGACATCTTCGATAACACGCTGTTCGACGTTATCCCCGTTATCTATCGTCGTTTTGACGATTGGGTGCTGGGCGACAAGGCCGGTACTGTGCCGCCGCTGTGCCCGGCGTTCTTCCATCCCGGCAGCTGGATCGGTTCCGACCGCGACGGTAACCCCAACGTCACCGCCAAGGTGAGCCGTGAGGTCGCCGCCAAGTACTTTACGCACATGGTGCTCAAGCTCGAGGACAAGTGCCGCCACATCGGCCGCAACCTTACGCTCGAGGCTACCTACAGCAAGCCGTCGGCCGAGCTCATTAACCTGTGGAACCATCAGGTCGAGATGAGCCCTCGTTACACGGCCCGCGCCGAGCTGATCTCCGAGCACGAGCCGCATCGCGCCGTCATGCTCGTCATGGCCGACCGCCTGAACGCCACCGTCCGTCGTATCACCGACACCATGTACCACAGCGCCGACGAGTTCCTGGATGACCTGCGCGTCGTCCAGCGTTCGCTGGCCGCCTGCGGTGCCGTCCGTGCTGCCTACGGCCCGGTCCAAACCATCATCTGGCAGGTCGAGTCCTTCGGCTTCCACATGGTCGAGATGGAGTTCCGTCAGCACTCCGTGGTGCACGCCCGCGCCCTCAAGGATATCCACGAGAACGGTATCCATGGCGACCTGCAGCCCATGACGCGCGAGGTCATCGATACCTTCCGCGCTATCGGCTCCATCCAAAAGCGCTACGGCAAGAAGATGGCGCACCGCTACATCATCTCGTTCACCAAGAGCGCCCAGCATGTGGCCGACGTCTTTGAGCTTGCCCACCTGTCCTTTGCACACGAGGAGGATGTCCCCGAGCTCGACGTGATCCCGCTGTTCGAGCAGCTCGAGGACCTCGAGGGCTGCGTCGACGTGCTCGACCAGATGCTTACGCTGCCTGTGGTGCAAAAGCGCCTTGCCCAGACCAACCGCCGCATGGAGGTCATGCTGGGCTATTCCGACTCCTCCAAGGATGCCGGTCCTACCACGGCCATGCTTGCGCTGCACTCCGCGCAGGAGCGCATTGCCAAGTGGGCAGAGAAGAACGATATCGACCTGGTGCTCATGCACGGTCGCGGCGGTGCCGTGGGCCGTGGCGGCGGCCCGGCCAACAAGGCCGTGCTGGCGCAGCCCAAGGGTTCGGTCAATTGCTTCTTTAAGCTTACCGAGCAGGGCGAGGTCATCTTTGCCCGTTACGGCAACCGCACGCTGGCTCAGCGCCATGTTGAGTCCGTTGCCGCCGCAACGCTTTTGCAGTCGGCCCCGAGTGTCGAGAAGACCAACACCGAGACCACGCAGAAGTTCTGGGATATGGCCGAGAAGCTCAACGCCGCAAGCCACGAGCGCTATCTGGACCTGCTGAACACCGAGGACTTTACGCCGTGGTTCTCGACCGTGACGCCGCTGACCGAGGTCGGCTTGCTGCCGATCGGCTCGCGTCCCGCCAAGCGCGGCTTGGGTGCCAAGTCGCTCGACGACCTGCGTACCATTCCGTGGATCTTCAGCTGGAGCCAGGCGCGCATCAATCTGGCCGCTTGGTACGGCCTGGGTACCGCCTGCGAGCAGTTTGGCGATCTGGACCAGCTTAAGGCTGCCTACCAGGAGTGGCCGTTCTTCCGCACCTTTATCGACAACATCGAGATGTCGATCGCCAAGACCGACCAGCGCATCGCCAAGATGTATCTGCACCTGGGCGATCGCCAGGATCTGTCCGAGAAGGTCTTCACCGAGATGCAGCTCACGCGTAAGTGGGTCCTTGCCATCGTCGGTGACGAGTGGCCGCTGCAGCGCCGCCGTGTGCTTGGCTGTGCCGTTCGCGTGCGCAACCCCTACGTCGACGCCCTGTCCATCGCCCAGGTCCGCGCCCTTCGCGAGGTGCGTATGAACCAGGACGAGATGACCGAGGAGAAGAAGGCCGAGTACATGAGCCTGATTCTTTCGACTGTGACCGGCGTCTCGGCAGGATTGCAGAACACGGGGTAATCGATAGCCCTGTGGCTCTCACCGGGACCCGATGGGTTTCCCTCTGAATGCGTCCTCGCACTTGAAGCCCCCTTATCCTGCTCCTTCGGAGCTGTGGATAGGGGGGCTTCGTGCTGCGGAGTGCATTCAGAGGGAAACCCATCGGATCCCTTCGTCCTCGGTCTTCTGGGATTAAAGCTGAAGGGAATAAGGCGCGCTTCGCGCATAGCGTGGAGTGCGGCGAGGGCTTCTTGCGTCCTGCGGAGTGTGCCTAAAAGTAAACTAATGGCGGGCCCTGCGATGTCCGGTCTTCGGCGGATCAGCCGCTGGGTGAGGGTGGTGCTTGGGGCGACGTGCAAAAAACGGAGTTTTCAGCAGCCAAAGATTGATGCATAAGGCCATAGCCGGCTTTCGCTGCCTTTGTTGATGCTTTTGCACGACGATTGGGCTTTGGCGACGATCATATATGGCTGGTTTCTCGCCGCATGCTATCCAGATGGGTCGAGTCATGAGGACTATCTACCTTTTGAAAGATTTTTGGCACCAAAATCTTATCCCGCGATGCTGAATACTCGCAAAAATGCACGCTCCGGAGGGTACTACCCAGTTATGGCCAGAAATCCATGCGCCATCTTATGCAATTAATTAACGGATTTATGCAAAATGGCTTACGTGCGTACGTCTCGGACTAGATGTTTGCCTCGGCGCTGCGTAAATCATCCTGTCTATAGTGTCTTTGACAGGCGGCTGCGGTCCCGTTTGGGATCGTGGCCGTTTTGTTGTGGGTCAAATATGAACGTTGTGTTAATGAGTCGGTGGACGGTGGTGTTTTTCGGTGAGCGGCGTATCCTTCCAACGGTTTATCTAGTGTGTCAGTTGAAAGGAAGAGGGCGCTCGTCATTGTTTGAATGTGAACTGCCGTTTGACCACAAGACGTTGCATCTGGAGCTCGAGGATAAGAACTTCGCGGGTGTGATGGAAGGTCATCAAAACGAGTTTAAGACTACAAAATCGCAGGAAGAGCTGGTAGAGGAGTCGCTTGCCGACCCTTATGGTTCGCCTTCGCTCGAGGAGCTTTGTGCTGGCAAGAAGGATATCGTCATTATTAGCTCCGATCATACGCGCCCCGTTCCCTCGCGTGTGACGATGCCTATTCTGCTGCATCACATCCATTCCGCTGCGCCCGAGGCTCGCGTGCGTATTTTGGTTGCTACGGGTATGCATCGTCCGTCGACGCACGAGGAGCTCGTCAACAAGTACGGCGAGGAGATCGTTGCCAACGAGGAAATCGTTATGCACGTCGCGACTGACGACAGCATGATGAAAAAGATCGGCACCCTGCCTTCTGGTGGCGAGTGCATCATCAACAAGATTGCTGCCGATTGCGATCTGCTGCTTGCCGAGGGCTTTATTGAGCCGCACTTCTTTGCCGGTTTCTCTGGTAGCCGCAAGTCCGTCCTGCCTGGCATCGCCAGCTACAAGACCATCATGTACAACCACAAAGGTCAGTTTGTGAACGATTCCCATTCGCGTGCCGGCAACCTGTGCCACAACCACGTGAGCGAGGACATGTTTGCCGCTGCCGAGATGGCTCACCTTGCCTTTGTGCTCAACGTGGTGCTCAACGGCAAGCACGAGGTCATCGGCTCCTTTGCCGGCGACATCCACAAGGCGCACGAGGCTGGCTGCGAGTTCGTGAAGAGCCTTGCCGGTGTTGAGCCCGTCGAGTGCGAGATTGCCATCACCACCAACGGCGGCTACCCGCTCGACCAGAACATCTATCAGGCCGTGAAGGGCATGTGCTCTGCCGAGGCTACGCTTCCCGAGGGCGGCGTGATCATCGACGTCGCCGGCTGTGCCGACGGTCACGGTGGCGAGGGCTTCTATCACAACATCGCCGACAACGATCCGGCGGAGTTTGAGCGTGCCTGCATCGACCGTCCTAAGGACGAGACCCTGCCCGACCAGTGGACGAGCCAGATCTTTGCCCGCATCCTGGCGCATCACCCTGTGATCATGGTCACCGACCTGTGCGATCACCAGATGATCAAGGATATGCACATGACGCCGGTCAACACCCTCGATGAGGCGCTCAAGCTCGCCTTTGAGATGAAGGGTGCCGATGCCAAGGTGGCCGTCATTCCCGATGGCCTGGGCGTTGTCGTCGCACAGCACTAGTACGCGGCCTAAACGAATCGTTTATAACCGACAAGAAAGATAAGGTTTTATGCTTACCAAACTCCTCTGCGAATTCGGCGCAACGGCCCTCATGATCATCTTTGGCGTGGGCGTGCACTGCGATACCGTGCTTAAGGGTACCAAGTATCAGGGCTCCGGCCATATGTTTGCCATCACCACTTGGTCTTTTGGCATCTCGGTCTGCCTGTTTGTCTTTGGTGGCGCCGTGTGCATGAACCCGGCTATGGTGCTTGCCCAGTGCATCGTCGGTCTGGTGCCGTGGAGCAGCTGCATCCCCTTCATGATTGCCGATATGCTCGGCGGCTTTGCGGGTGCCGTGATCGCATGGTTGATGTATGCCGATGAGTTCAAGGCTTCCGATGGTGTCATCGATCCCATTGCTCAGCGCAACATCTTCTCGACCAACCCCACCACCGAGGGTACGAACTATGCCCGTAATTTCTTCTGCGAGGCTATCTGCACCTTTGTGTTCATCAGCGCCATCCTTGCTGCTGCTAACCGTGCTGGCGAGAACGTCCTGATGCTCGCTATCTGCGTCGGTCTGATCGTTTGGGCTGTTGGCATGGGCATGGGAGGTATCACTGGCTTCGCCATGAACCAGGCCCGTGACCTTGGTCCTCGCATGGCCTATCAGGTGCTGCCGATTAAGAACAAGGCTGACAACAACTGGAAGTACGGCCTGCTTGTTCCTGGCATCGCTCCGTTTGTCGGTGCCGCTCTGGCCGCGCTGTTTGTGCACGGTTTCTTGGGCATGTTCTAGTCCAAGGCTACATAGTTGTCCGCTGGCCGCATGGGGTAACTTCCCAGCGCGTCCTCGGACATGAAAGAACCCCCGCTGCGCACTTCGTGCGGCGGGGGTTCTTTCGTCCTGCGGAATGCGCTGGGAAGTTACCCCATGCGGCCAGCTGCGGGATCTTGGTCGCGTTGGAACAAGCAACCCAATATATATATCTGAATTTGGATGGGAGGGGCTTGTTGCTGTTGGGGGCGTTGAAGTGTGAATGACACTTTGGGATGCGTGGCGGCCTGGGTTGGGTCGATGATTTGGGATGAGCTTCTTACTTAGGTGAAGAGGGGCTTTATGGCTGAGAGGTAGTCTTTGGCTACGTCGGCTTTGTTTGCTTCGAAGTTGTGCCAGGCCCACCATTGGACCATTCCTACGAAGCTTGAGGCTATGTGGTGTAGTAGGAAGCTTCGGTCCATGGTGGCGGCGGGGCCTGCGGGGTCGACGGGGACGGTTTCGGCTGCGCGCGACATGATGGTCTTGCGTAAGCAGTCGGCGAAGACGCGTGAGCCGGCGCCGGCTACCAGCGCTCGGACGCCCTGGCGACGTTCCCATAGATTGTTGAGAATATGCTCGACCTGCACGAGTGGGTCGTCGAGCGGTGTGCCATCGTCGTCGAGGGCGTGGGTGCAGATGTCGCTCACGAGTTCGGACAACAGGTCGTCTTTGCTCTTAAAGAGGCCGTAGAATGTAGCGCGGCCTACGTGAGCGCGCGCGATGATGTCGCCGACGGTGATCTTGCCGTGTCCTCTTCGCGCAGCAGCTCGGAGAACGCCGCAACGATGGCAGCGCGGCTTTTTGCCTTGCGGGCATCCATGGCTATGCGTCCGCGTGAACGAGCAGGCAGCGAAGCGTGCCGGAGCAACCCTCGTAGGGGCGCTTACCGGCGCCGTAGCCGACGGCCTCGATGCGGTAGCGGGCCGGCAGGTGCTCGGACGTGCGCAGTGCGGCGACGATGGCGGCGCCCGTGGGCGTCACGAGCTCGCCGGCGAACGGCGCAGGCGTGAGGGCGATATTGCCTGCCTGGCACAGGTTGACGACGGCGGGGACGGGAATGGGCATAAGGCCGTGGGCGCAGTGGATAGTACCGTGACCCTCGGAGAGCGACTCAACCACGATGTCCTCAATACCCAGGTCATCGAGGCAGATGGCGACAGAGCAGACGTCGACGATGGAGTCGACGGCGCCCACCTCGTGGAACATGACGGTGTCGGGCGCTTTGCCGTGGGCCTTGGCCTCGGCGGCGGCGAGTGCGGTAAAGATGGCGAGGGCGCGACGCTTGGCACCATCGCTTAGCTGCGAGCCATCGATAATGGCGGTGACGTCCGCCAAAGACCGGTGGTGATGGTGGTGGGCGTGATGATGGCCCTCGTGGTCATGGCTCTCATGGTCGTGCTCGTGGCAGTGGTCGTGCTCGTCATGGTCATGATGGTGGTGCTCATGCTCATGCTCGCGCTCGACAGCAGCCTCATTACCGTAGAGCCAGGCCATATCGTGATCGTGGTTCTCGAGCTCCTCTGCAAGCTGGACGTCGAAATCGCAGGCGTCGATGCCGTGCTTGTTTACGCGCGTGACAGCGATCGTAAAGCCGTCGACCGGCAGCGTGGCGAGTTGTTCGCGCAGGTGTTCCTCGTTGGCGCCCAGGTCGAGCAGAGCCGCGACGGTCATATCGCCGCTGATGCCCGAGGTTCCGTCGATGATAAGCGTGTGCTGATGGTTGGACATGGAATGCTCCTTAGCGGGCGCAGGGCGTGCCGGCGCTCAGATGATTGATAAGACTTGCCTGGTAGGCGGCACCAAAGCCGTTGTCGATATTGACGACCGAGACGCCGCTGGCGCAGGAGTTGAGCATGGCGAGCAGCGCGGCCACGCCACCAAAGTTCGCGCCGTAGCCCACGCTGGTGGGAACGGCGATGACCGGGCAACTCACCAGGCCGCCGATGACGCTCGCCAGCGCGCCTTCCATGCCGGCGATGGCGATGACCACCTGCGCCTGGGCAAGTTCCTCGGCATGCGCGAGCAGACGGTGCAGACCGGCGACACCCACGTCGTAGAGGCGGTCGACCTCGTTGCCATAGAACTCGGCCGTCAACGCAGCTTCCTCGGCGACGGGCAGGTCGCTCGTGCCGGCGCAGGCGACAACGATGCGTCCGTTGCCGGTAGGGGAGGGCTTGCCGCCCACGAGGGCGAGCTGGGCGTCCGGGACATATCCCAGGTCGATGCCGTTGCCGAGAAGCTCAGCGGTGCGGGCTGCCTTTTCGTCGTCCAGGCGCGTGACCAGGATGCGTTCCTGGCCGGCATCGAGTAATGCTTTGATAATGGCGGCAATTTGCTCGGCGGTTTTACCGGCACCGTAGACAACCTCGCCGACTCCCTGGCGCACTCCGCGCGAAAGATCGAGCTGTGCAAAGCCCAGATCGGCGGTCGGAGCCGTCTGGATGCGCGTGAGGGCGTCGGCAGGGGTGACTGCTCCGCCGGCAACATCGCTCAGCAATTGCTCAAGATCTCGCTTATCCATATATGTTCCCTTCGACGGCGCAAAGTCTAGCACTCAAAGGGTATGTTTCCGAACACTAAGACAAAATTGTTCGGAAACTTTAGGACAGACTGATTCAATTGTTAGACGGATCGGTTAGTCGCGCAGGATGATGTCCATGGCGAGCATCAGGTTGCGCTCGTCGATGGCAAACGGGGCGGCCTCGCGCGTCTTGGGCTTGGCGCAAAACGCGATGCCCGTGCCCGCGGCCTGAATCATGGGGATGTCGTTGGCGCCGTCGCCAATCGCGACGGTGTGAGCCATATCGACGCCGCATTCAACTGCCCAATCCAGCATCTGGATAAGTTTGGACTCCTTGGTCACGATGTCGGCCGCCAGCTTACCCGTGAGCTTGCCGTCTACGGCCTCCAGGCGGTTGGCCAGGCAAAAATCGATGCCCGCAGCGGCCACGATCTTATCGGCGACCTCGTGAAAGCCGCCGCTTACCACGCCGACCTTCCAGCCCTTGCTGTGTGCCGAGCGCACAAGCTCCAGCGCGCCGGGGGTAAACGTCACGCGCTCAAAGGTGCGCTCGAACACGCTCTCGTCCAGGCCGGCGAGCAGCCCCACGCGCTCCTCGAGCGCCTGCTTAAAGTCAAGCTCGCCGCGCATGGCGCGTTCGGTGATCTGTGCCACCTGCTCGCCCACGCCGGCCTCTTCGCCCAACAGGTCGATGACCTCCTGGTTGATGAGCGTGGAGTCGATATCCATAACGATGAGGCGTGCAGTCATGGCGGGCCTTTCCGAGTGCAGTTGTATTGGGGCACATTGTCGCACGCCGCGCGCCTGGGTGACGGCCGCGGTGCGTCAATTGTTTCGTCTCCGTCAAGTCTTTGGGCAAGAGCTACTTTTTCGCGGCACATCGACACAGGTGCGATAAAATAGAACGCCATGTCTGGCTGCGCGGTTTACGCAGGCTGGGCAAATCTGTACGACGCCGCCCGGAACGACACGGGGCGGCACAGATCCATAAAGGAGGATCACTGGTATGAGCCAGACCCGTCCCATCGATGAGCATTCCATGCACACCCGTACCTGCGGCGAGCTTCGCTTCGAGAACGTGGGCGAAGAGGTCACCCTCACCGGTTGGGTGAGCCGTCGTCGCGATCACGGCGGCCTTATCTTCTGCGACCTTCGCGACCGCGAGGGCATCACGCAGCTCACCTTCGACCCCGAGCACTCCGACGGCGATGCCTTTTAAGATACGCCGAGACTATGCGTCCCGAGTGGCCCATCAAGATTCACGGCGTCGTGCGCGCCCGTGGTGAGGAGACCACCAACACCAAGCTCGCGACCGGCGAGATCGAGGTCCTGACCGACCACGCCGAGGTGCTCAACACGTCCGTCACCCCGCCGTTCCAGATCGAGGACGGCATCGAGACCAGCGAGGACACCCGCCTGCGTTATCGCTATCTGGACCTCCGTCGTCCCGAGATGATGGCTAACCTCAAGCTGCGCTCCGACTTCACCTTTGCCATTCGCGAGGCGCTGCACAACCGTGAGTTCATGGAGGTCGAGACGCCCTCCCTATTCAAGTCCACGCCCGAGGGCGCTCGCGACTTCATCGTCCCCAGCCGCATTCAGCCGGGCAATTTCTACGCCCTGCCGCAGTCCCCGCAGCTCCTGAAGCAGCTGCTCATGGTTGGTGGCGTCGAGCGCTACTACCAGGTTGCCAAGTGCTTCCGCGACGAGGACCTGCGCGCCGATCGTCAGCCCGAGTTCACTCAGGTCGATATCGAGATGTCTTTTGTGGACCAGAACGATGTCATGAGCGCGCTCGAGGAAGTTCTGTCCGATGCCTTCGGCCGCATGGGTGTCGAGATGCCCACGCCGCTGCGCCGCATGGACTACTGGGAGGCCATGGACACCTATGGCTCCGACAAGCCCGATACCCGCTATGGCATGCACCTGATCGACCTGACCGATATCTTTGCCAACTCCAAGTTCAAGGTCTTTGCGACTGCCGCGAACGAGGAGGGCTCTGTCGTCAAGGCCATCAACGCCAAGGGCGCCGGTGCCTGGGCACGTGCCAAGATCGATAAGCTTGCCGGCGTGGCTTCCACGTTTGGCGCCAAGGGCCTGGCCTGGATCGCATTCCGCGAGGACGGCTCCATCAACAGCCCCATCGTCAAGTTCTTCTCGGACGAGGAGATGGCGGCTCTGCGCGAGCGCATGGACGTCGAGCCCGGCGACCTTGTGATGTTCGCCGCCGGCCCGCGCCTGCTCTCCGACGAGATCCTGGGCGGCATGCGTTCGCACATGGCTAACGCGCTCGAGATCAAGCGCGAGGGCCACGACTTCCTGTGGGTCGTCAACTTCCCGCTGTTCCACTGGGACGAGGACCGCAAGGCTTACGCTGCCGAGCATCAGCCCTTTACCCTGCCGACCGAGACCGACATCGCCAAGATCGAGGCCGACCCGTTGGCAGCCGGCTCCTGCACCTACGACTTTGTCATGGACGGCTTTGAGGCCGGCGGCGGTGGTATGCGTATCCACAACGCCGAGATGCAGATGTCCATGCTCAAGCTTCTGGGCTTTACCGAGGAGCGCGCCGAGTCTCAGTTCGGCTTCCTCATGGAGGCGCTCAAGTTTGGTGCGCCCCCGATGGGCGGTTTTGCTCTGGGTCTGGACCGCGTGTGCATGCTGCTCACCGGCTCCGACTCCATCCGCGACGTCATGGCGTTCCCCAAGACGGCCAGCGGCTCCGACCTCATGTCGGGCGCTCCGAGTGCCGTTTCCGGCGCCCAGCTCAAGGACGTTAGCCTGCGCCTGATGTAGGCGAGCGGCTACCTATTGCCCGTAACGAGGGAAGGACGCGTGCCTTCCCTCGTTTTTTATGCGCCGAGGTTGAGAGGGCTTGGGATGACCGGGCGTCGCGGAAAGCGCGACCCAGAATTCGGCAAAATAATGGGGCACAGTTTCCGGTTGAGCTGTCTAACGGAAACTGTGCCCCAGAACGAGCGCTCAAAACGGGACAGGCTTTCCGCAACAACTGTCTGGCGAAAAGCCTGCCCCAGTTTCTATAGCGAGTCTCTCTGGATCAGCTGCATGTGCATCACGGGAGGTGGTTGGCTCGGCACCCTTGATCATGTCGAGCGCAATGTTGGCGGCCATGTGGCCTTCTTCGCGCAGGGGCTGGCGGACGGTCGTGAGCGCGGGGGAC
>ENA-OQMY01000441-OQMY01000441.1-human-gut-metagenome-genome-assembly--contig:-NODE-441-length-11442-cov-2.981617_pt1 | contig 11442 bp, 13 predicted proteins | sample MGYA00242623_ERZ504868 | MGnify/ENA primary metagenome ERZ504868 (study PRJEB26092, sample SAMD00036386) | human gut metagenome | host: Homo sapiens | study: EMG produced TPA metagenomics assembly of...
CTGCGGTCACCATTGGCCTGATTCAGCATGATAATCATATCCGAAGTTTTCAAAAATGTTCGACACTTCGGGGCTGGACAGCAAATCTTTGCAATTCTCGGGTCAGGCCGTCGGGGGATGCCGCCCCATTTGCGGAAACGCTTCCAGATCTCCACGGAATACGCCGCAGTCTGTTCCTCTTTCAGCAAGAGGTGAAAACTCATCGACAAAATACCCGGGTGGATTTTCCGGCTTCACGGTTGGCGGTCACGCGACCCCCACACGGCATCCTGCACGATGAGCATCCCCAGCTTTTTGAGCTGCTTGCCAAGCTGTTTGATGTCAAAACAGACGATACGGTTATTGATATCCACGTTGGTGTGGTGGTTGAAAATGTTCAAACTGCCCTTGACGTAGATTTCCAGCGCAGCCGCCACATGGCGGGCTTCCGGTTCATCCTGCGTCAGCAGTGCGTTGTACAGATCTTCCAGCAAGGGCATATTTTCCGGGAGGGGATTCTCGAAATACTTGCGGTAGATCACATGGACGCAGCGGTCAATGACCGTCTTTTCCACCGGCTGCAAGCCCTCTTTGCCGCCGACCACCAGTTCGCACAGGGACAGCACAAAGTCAGCTTTCAAAGCCAGAGGGTTATCCTCTTCCGAGTAGTTGCTGTTGATGTCCATGGGGTTGATATACTGGGTACTGGCAGGGCTGATGTGGATGACCTGCCCATGCAGACGCTCCACCAGCGGAGCGTACTCCGCTTCCGGGTCTGCGATGATGATATCATCGTCCGTCACGAGGAACGCATTGCAGATCTCACGCTTTGCGCTGAAGGACTTGCCCGAACCGGGAGTGCCCAGAATCAGACCGTTGGGGTTCTTCAACTTCTTGCGATCCACCATGATAAGGTTATTGGATAGGGCATTCAAGCCATAATACAAGCTTTCCTTGCCGTTGTCGAACAGTTCCTGCGTGGTAAACGGCACAAAAATTGCCGTGCTGCTGGTGGTCAGACCCCGCTGGATCTCGATCTGGCAGTCTGCCAGCGGCAGGCTGCTCATCAGCCCCTGTTCCTGCTGAAAATCAAGGCGGCATAATTCGCAGTTGTGCTTCTGCGCAATGCTGACCGCCTGAAACACGTTGGTTTCCAGTTCCTGCTCGGTTTTCCCGGTGTTCAGCACCAGAAAAGTGACGAGGAACATCCGCTCGTTTTGCGACTGCAATTCTTTCAGCAGGGCTTTTGCATCCCGCCCATAAGTCGCCAAGTCTGACGGCAACACGTCCATATCGTATCCGGCGCGGACGGCTTTCTTCTGTTCCTCGATCTTGCTGCGGTCGAGTTCGGTGATGGTGTGCTTGATGGTTTTGATGGCCTTGTTCTGGTCAACAGACTGGATGTGCATGGTAACGATACTGGCTGGAATCCATGTCCAGAAAAGTCCTTCAGCAACTGGTCACTCAGGTCAGAAGCCGTGATATTCAGGAAGCTGACCGCCCCGAAGATGCCGCCCATCTGAAAGGTGCGGCTGTTCTTAAACGCCAGTGCAGTGGGTGCAATGGCATCCGTTTACGGACAGACCGCTGGGCACAAGGTCTTTCCAGTTGAAGTGGAACTTGTTGGCTCCGTCCATATTCAGTCATCCCTATGCATCAGCCGCAGGCGCTCCGTGCCGTCCAGCGGCTTTGCCAGAACGCCCAGCCTGTGGAAATTGTTCATCAGGTCGTTCTGGATGTGCTCCAATCGCGGCTTGACCTGCTCCATGCTGTCGCCCTCGATGCCATAGGTCAGAAATTTGGTCTTGGTCAGACCGTTATTGCCCTTGGAAAGCTGCTGCCGCAGCATCTGGCTGTACTCGGCGCGAACATCATCAAAACCATCCTGCTGATACGGGATGCGGATGGACTTCTCAAAGTCTGCGGAATCGGTGGCGGTATTCACAAAGGACAGCTCAAAGTGGATAGAGCTGTCGAAAAAGTTGAGAAAACTGCACCATTCCTCAAAGATGGCGGTCTTGTCCTCCTGCTGCGCCAACTGGTAGTTGATATCCTGATACTGGATGGTGCGGGTGTAGTAGCCGGGACGGACACGGCAGGTGACCGTCCTCAAACATCCGCTGGAACGGAATACTCTCCTGTGCTGTGCGGGGCACTGTGGACTTGGGCGGCTTTTTGCCGTCCTTATTCTTTTTCAGAAACGGAATCATGGGCGTCATCTCCCTTCATAAGCAGTGCATAGTAATTGCGATTCTTATACGGACGCACCTTCGGACGAACTAAAGCGCGCCTGAAAGTAGTACCGCAGAAGTTTTTTTCAGCGGGCTGGCCATGCTTTTGGTACATGGCCAGAAAAAACATGGGCAGCATCACCGCCATCATGCCAAGGGTAGCGCCAGAATTGCCTGCGGTGTCCCGCAAAACAAAGAACAGCGGCACACCAACGACTGCCGCTGCACCAAAACAGATAAGCTGCCGGGCGGTCAGGTTGAAGGCCACTTTGGACTTCACCTTGCTGAAATCGCGCGGCACGGAAATATAAGCTGCCAAAATTTCACCCCCAATCAGTGTGCGCCCAGAATGCTCCGGGCAACAGAACCAGTCTTGAACAGCGTAAAGCACAGCAGCACCGTGTACCCTACGATGCTCCAGATCGAGTTGATGGCATCCCCAGATATGGCGACATTTTGAAGCAGAACAGCGTAGATCGCCACGCAGATCAGGATCAGAAAGCCCTGAAATCCCAGCGCAAACAGAGAACGAAGATAGTTCTGTCCAACATGGGATTGCTCATGGTTGCCCCATGTTGCCATGGGCACCGGGGCAAGGCTGACCATCATGTAGATTTCAATCATTCTTCCGTAGACGATCACAAAAATCACGATGGACAGGATGCGCATGGTGATACCGATAAAGAAGGACTGCAAAAACAGCCCGAACAGTGGGCCGACATCCATGCTCATCATGCTGGATTGCAGTATCGACAAGCCGATATCGTTGACCCTTGTGTTGCCGGAAATAATGCCGCTGGAATTTGCCACCACCTGCTGGGTCACATCGAACACCGCCATGATGATGTCGAAAGTGTTGGAGATCATCCAGACCGAAATGGCAGTCTTGAAGATCCATTTCATCAGCAGCGCAGGCTCAAACTGTGCCATGTTGTTGTGCTGGGTGATCATCTCGATCAGCTCATAACAGGCGATGAAGGTCAGGATGATGCCTGCAATGGGCAGCACCACATTGCGGGACAACGCTTCGATCATAGCGAAAACGCGCGGTTCAAAACTGGATGGTTTGGTGCCGACCTGCTGTGCGATGTTGCCCACTTGGGTGTTCACATCATCAAACAAGCCTGAAAGATTGGACATGATCGCCGCTGTCAGCAGTGACTTGATCCAATCGGAGATTGCTTTGAGAACTGTTTCCACTCAGCGCCACCACCCATCAAGAAAAATGGTTGATAAGGGTCTTGAGCAGGTTGAGCAAAAAAAATAAGGTGAGTCAGAATCTGCATAAAAAATCGCCTTCCTTTCAGATAACAGTGAATATTCGTTTTGCAATGCGCTTCCTTTATAATAATAAATCCGTTTGCCACGGAGGGGCTGGAAATGCTTGCAAGTAAATATGTACGGGCGGCAGACGCGCCCGGAAAAGATCAGCCGAACAGACCGCTCAGCAGAGGGATCAGGGTGATGCCGATGAGGGCAACGCCGCCGCCAGCCATGAGCTGCTTCATGCCCTGGCTCTTTGCGCCCGGATTGTCATTGCCGTAGCCCTCCATCAGATTGATTACGCCCCAGATACCAAGCCCGGCTCCAAGTGCTACAACAAGGGTCTGCAAAACGTCTACTGCGCTATTGAAAAAATGCCATAAATATATCCTTTCTGCCGCGTCTGCGGCTGTCCGGCAAGCGGACAAAAGGCGGTCAGCGTATGGTCGCCGCCGCACAAAAAAAACCGCCCTCTGGTAAAGGCGGCTGTCCCCGCGCTGCGTAAGTTCTGCGGCGCGGCGGTATTCAGTTGTAAGGGGTGCGGCTCCTGCCGCTGTGTACTGCGCCGGAAAGTGGGGGCGCGTATCATGTAGCCGGTATGGATAGATGTGATTGCTTCAATCGCTCCTTTCTGTGTTCCGCTGTGCTGCCGGACGTTTTTTTCAGACTTGCGGGAAGTGAATAGCTTGCGTAGCAAGGTGTTCGCTTCCCGCAAGTTCACAAAGGGGTAGCTGCCGCAAGGCAGCGTAGGGGAAGTGTAGCTTCCCCTGTCCCCCGGCGGTCTGCCATGCTGTCACTGTTGCGGGATAAGCCCCCGGCGCGTGACATACTCCGTTGCAAAACGGCGGTGTTCCGCTTCCTTTTCCCGCCAATACTCCCATAATGCAGCGTCGGCGGCTTCCGCAACATTCATTAAAAACCGTTCAAGCTGCTTTTGTTTTTCCTCTGCGCTACGTTTCCTCATGGTCTGCGTCCTCCTGTAAGTCTGCTGCGTCAATCTCGTAATAGTCAAAAACCTCGTCGGGCTTGACAATGGCGGGGCGGCGTTTAAGGTGCTTTTCCATGTCAAAGGCGTTCTTCGGGTCTGCGTCGGATAGGTACTTGTATTTCGGGTGTTTCGTTATGTCGAATTTGTCCGAAAAGAACGGGCGCACCCCGCGTAGCTGCAAGATACATTTCCCTCCGTCCATGACTGCGATTTCATCTTCCGTCATAAGCTGCTTTCCCAATTTCTGATAGTTCAGCCCATGCGAAAGCTCCCGCCCCCTTGTTTCGGAAGTGTTGAAGCTGTCTATCGTTTCCTTGCCTAAAATCTCCGATATTTCTTTGAGCGTGGTTTTTTCCTTGCCGCCCAAGAAAAGCGTGGTGTCGCAGTTGCCGACTATGGTATCGGCGTTGTCCTTGTAGATTGCCTTTAGCTGTGACTGGCTCTGCAAGATGATTGACGCGGAGATTTCCCGGCTCCGTATGGTTGCGATTAGTTTCTCAAATTTGGGGATTTGCCCGATATTCGCAAATTCATCAAGTAAGCACCGTACATGGACGGGAAGCCGCCCGCCGTATTCATCATCTGCTTTGTCGCACAAGAGGTTGAATAGCTGTGTGTAGAGAATACTCACGACAAAGTTAAAGGTGTCGTCGGTGTCGCTGATAATCACGAAAAGGGCGGTCTTTCTGTCACCTATGGTGTCAAGCTCCATTTCGTCGGTTTCCATAAGCTCCCGCAGCTCCTTAATGTCGAATGGGGCTAACCTCGCGCCGCATGAGATAAGTATGCTTTTTGCGGTCTTGCCCGCCGCCAGTTTGTATTTTTTGTACTGCTTGACTGCAAAATGTTCCGGGTCTTTTTCTTCCAGACGTTCAAACATGAGGTCAACCGGGTTCTGGAAATCCTCGTCGTCCTCGCGGGCTTCCGACGCATTTATCATTTCAAGCAGCGTCGTGAAGTTCTTCTCGTCCTCTGGGGCTTCATACCAGATATAGCCGATTAGTGCGGTGTAGTAGAGCTTTTCCGCTTTCACCCAGAAATCCTCGCCGGATTTTTCCCCGTCGCCTTTGGTGTTGGCGATAATGGTATTGACTAATTTCAAAATGTCCTTTTCGCTCCGCAGATAGGCAAAGGGATTGTATTTCATGGATTTTTTGAAGTTAATCGTATTTAGCACTTTGATACGGTATTTGTACCGCTGCAACATTTTCCCGGTTTCCAAAATCAGTGTTCCTTTCGGGTCAGTGACGATATACGACGTTGGAAAATCCTTTGACGTACATTGCATGAGCGACGGTTTCACAAAGAACCGGGTCTTGCCGCTGCCGGAACCGCCGATTACAAGAATATTTTTGTTTCTTGCGTATTTCGGCTGCTTCGGGCGGCTGTTCATGGTGAGCCGTTCCGTCTGCGTTAAGGGGATATTGTTCTCAAATACCGGGTCTGTGTACGGCTTTATGTCGTCAGCCCCGCCCCAACGCGCCGAACCGTATTCTGTCCCGCGGCGGTATTTCTTCGCGTTCTTGCCTTTGGTGTAGATAATCAGCCGGACAATGACCGCCCCCGCAATGCCGATAAGTAAGTCTGCCGGGTGGAAGCTCGGCGCGATACTGGAAAAGGCGGTGGTAAAACCGTCCCCAAGATGTAGCAGCTTTGCGCTTGCGTCCGCGCCGGGGGATAGACGGACAGCCGCGCCCACTTTATCAAAGAGCCAGACAAAGAGCAGATACGGGAGATTTAGGATAAGCAGCTTCTTGATTTCCGGCTTCATAGCGATACCTCCCTGTCCTTGTTCTTGACCTTTGCCCGTTCCGCGTTTCTGCCCTGTGCAGCTTCTTTGAGGGTAGAGAGCAGCTTTCGGATTGAGGGCTTTTTCTCCTGTGTCAGCTTTTTTGCGGAAAATTCCTTAAAGGCTGCGGTCAGTACGTCCGCGTCCCGCCCCTTGAAGAAAACCAGATAGCGGGGCGGGCTTTCCGTCGCGTCCTTTTTCAGCGCAAAGTCGATACCGTACTTTTTCGCCGTACTCTCAAAGGCTTTGATATTGCCCTCGGTAATCTCAATGTTGGAAACGCCCGCGTTCTGCTTCATAAGCTGCTTTAAGCTCTGCTTGCCCTGTGGCGGTTTTGCAAGCTGCTTTTTGCCCTTTGACAGTATGGCTTTCATTGCCTTTTGGAGCGTCTGCGCGGTCAGCTTCCCGGTCTTGATGTAAAGGGCTATGGTCTTTTCGTTTACTTCGTCCTGCAATTTGTCGCGTCCTCCTTTCGCGTTTCTTTATGGGGCGGCGGTCAGATACGCACCCGCAGCCCGTTCAAGTCCTCGGCTCTGATACCCACAAGATACCAGTTGTCGCCGTACTCAATCCGGGTCGGCTTCCACTTGCCCCGCACGAATACGTCAAAGCACTCGCCGCAATGCAAGCCCCCGTAGTAGCTGTTTAAGTCAAAGCGGATGTCGTAACGGTCGGTGCGCTCGTCAAATACCAATGCTCCTGTCATTTTCTGTGCCATAATAAAATCCTCCTTTTGTGGTTGTGGGTGGTTACAGGCTTTCGCCCTCATTGCATGAATAATAGTCCGGGTCGCCGTACTGCGGCTTTTTCGGTGACAGTGCGCCGCTTGCCATGTCATGGGCGACAAGGGAAGTGTAGTAGTTGCCGATTGTGGACGGGGCGTTGAAAAGGGCGGCTTTCAGATATTGCTTGATGTTGCGGATTTTGGTTGTGTTCTCCCGCATACAGTCAAGCACAAAGCGGATATGCTCGCCGTCTAGTTTCATAAACTTTGACTTCACAAGCTCTGCCGGGTAGTCGTCCCCCGCAATCCGTACCCGCTTTCTGGCGGTGCATACGGTTTCAAGCATGAGGTCTACAATCTCGTCCAGCCTGTCACTGTCAAACTTCATGTCCTGTTTGAGAATGTGGTAGTCGATATTGTCCTTGATGATTTCCCGGTATATATCAACTGCGCTCTGTGCTGCCGCTTCCGTTCCTTTCCGTTCCGGCGGCGCAGCCGCTTCTCTGCAAGGAGAGGGGTTAGGGGAAAGGATAGGAATGGAATGGGTACTTGATAAATCTGTATTTGATTTTTCTTTTTTTGGTAAGTCAGTTCTTTGTATATCTTTATTTAATTGCGTTGGATTTTCCAACGTAGGTTTTTCCAATGTTGGTTTTTCCTGCATTGGATTATCCAATGTTGGATTTTCCAATGTAGGTAAATCCGGCGTAGGCGGCTGCGGCTGCTCGAATATCACATAGTCCGCGCCCCGCAAGCGTCCTTTCTCGTCGCGCTCCCTTGAACGGACGATATACCCGGCGCGTTCAAGTTCCTTAATGGCTTCGCGGATAGCGTCTATCTTCTCCCGGTTGATAAGGGATAAGCCTTTCAAGGTGTAGTCCCAATCTTCGGGGAGTGACAGCATTTGCGACAACAGCCCTTTTGCCTTTAAGGAAAGCTCCTTGTTGCGTAGGTGGTGGTTGCTCATTACGGTGTAGCCCTTGTTCCGTTCCACTCTGAAAACTGCCATAGTAAATCACTCCTTTTGCTGTGGATTTGTTACGCAGTAGAAGCGCGGTTTCGGGGGATAAGGTATAAATCCCTTGCCGCGCCAGATACGCGCCCGGAAAACCGCTTGTAGCAAGGCTTTTTCTGCCCCTACTGCGTAACAAAGGGCATGAAAAAAGCGGCGTTCCTGTTCTCCCATGTAGAGAGTAAGAAACGCCGCTTCTGCGTCGTATTCAGTTTTTAGTACAATACCCTGCTTGTCCGTCGCTCGAAAAACCTTGATTTTCCAGTGTTTTCAAAAGTATCGTTATCTAACGTCAGCTTTCCAAAGACCGGGCTTTCAGTCTATGCTTGCAGACATTGAAGCCGGAAAAGTGGGAACCGTTATCGTCAAGGATATGTCAAGGCTGGGGCGAAACTACCTGCAAGTGGGGTTTTACACGGAAATGCTGTTCCCTCAAAAGGGTGTGCGTTTTATCGCTGTCAACGATAATGTGGACAGCGCAAACGGCGGCATGGACAACGATTTTACCCCGCTGCGAAATCTGTTCAACGAATGGCTGGTGAGAGATACGAGCAAGAAAATCAAGGCAGTAAAAAGGTCAAAAGGCATGAGCGGCAAGCCCGTTACCAGCAAGCCGGTTTACGGCTATGTGATGGACGAGGACGAAAACTTCATCATAGACGAGGAAGCCGCCCCGGTGGTACAGCAGATTTACCAGCTTTGCCTTGCCGGGAACGGCCCGACCAAGATTGCCCGTATGCTGACGGAGCAGCAAATCCCCACGCCGGGGACGCTGGAATATCAGCGGACAGGCAGCACCCGCCGTTACCACCCCGGCTATGAGTGCAAGTGGGCGACAAACACCGTCGTGCATATCCTTGAAAATCGGGAGTACACCGGCTGTCTGGTAAACTTCAAGACGGAAAAGCCCTCTTACAAGGTCAAGCACAGCGTAGAGAACCCCATTGAGAAGCAGGCCATTTTTGAGAACCACCATGAGCCGCTGATCGACATGGAAACATGGGAGCGTGTGCAGGAGTTACGCAAGCAGCGCAAACGCCCGAACCGCTATGATGAAGTGGGGCTGTTCTCTGGGATTTTATTCTGCGCCGACTGCGGCCATGTGCTGTATCAGCAGCGGTATCAGAACAAAGACCGCAAGCAGGACTGTTACATCTGCGGCAGCTACAAGAAGCGCACCCGCGACTGTACGGCGCACTTTATCCGCACCGACCTGTTGACCGCCGGTGTCCTGGCAAATCTTCGGCAAGTGACCGAATACGCAGCCAAGCATGAGAGCCGGTTTGTGAAACTGCTTGTCCAGCAGAACGAGATCGGCGGCAAGCGAAAGACCGCCGCAGCCACCAAGCAGCTTGAACAGGCACAGGAACGCATTGCCGAAGTGAGCCGGATTATCAAGCGGCTGTATGAGGACAATGTAAACGGCAAAATCAGCGACGAGCGTTTCATGGAACTGTCGGCTGATTATGAAGCCGAGCAAGCTGAACTGAAAAAGAGAGCCGCAGCCCTGCAAGCTGAACTGGACAAGTCGCAGGCCGCCACCGTCAACGCCGAGAAATTCATGGGCATTGTCCGCAAGCACCTTGCCTTTGAAGAACTGACCCCCACCCTGTTGCGGGAAATGGTAGAGAAAATCGTGGTGCATGAGTGCAGTTACGACGAGAACGGCACCCGCAGGCAGGACATTGAGATTTATTACAGCTTTGTCGGCAAGATTGACTTGCCCGAATAACCGCCCGACCTATCCGACACAATGGCCAAGTGCCGGATAGGAACGGCAAAATTTTTTACACTTCTATTACTTCTTTATCACACATAAGCAAAGGCGCTGGGATTTGCCAGCGGCAGGAGGATGACGTTCCCCGACAGTCTCGCCGGGTCCAGTTCTCCAGCCAGGCGGCGCAGTGCCTGGGGCCCCACATATTCGCACCCATGGACCCCGCCTGTGACAACCAGTGTTCTGCCCCGTGCGGCGCCGCACAGGCAGATTGCATTCAGAGGCGGAGCATCCGGTACCGGGAGCGGTACGTTTTTCCGCTCACCCGGCAAAAGTGTTGTCCCACAAAAAATCATACGGCCACCTCCGAAGTCTCGGTGTCAAATACCACAATGGACTCCAGCAGCCGCCGGGCGTACTCATCCTTGGTCTCGCTGATGCGGCTGACGGGCAGATATTCAGTTACACGGCCCTGATAAAGGAACAGCACATCGTCACAGAGATAAGTGATAGAGGTCAGGTCGTGGGTGATAAATACATAGGTCAGTCCCAGTTTTTCCTTCAGGTCCTGCAGCAGATCCATCACCTGGACCTGGGTATGCGCATCCAAGGAGGAGATCGCCTCATCAAAGAGGATGACCTCTGGCTTACAGGCCACCGCCCTGGCGATGCACACCCGCTGAAGCTGGCCACCGGAGAGTTCGTGGGGAAATCTGTCCGCAAAATCAGCAGGAAGTCCCACCAGCTCCAGAAGGGCGGCTGTTTCTTTGTTTCGCTCCAGCCGTCCCCTCTCCCGGCGTTCCCGAACGGTCAGGCCCTCGCCAATGATGTCTTTGACACGGAAGCGGGGATTAGCAGAGGTTGTGTAGTCTTGAAACACCACACTGAGCTTGTTTTGCAGGTTCCTCCGGCCCGCCCGGGAGGCGTAGACCGACACACCGTCCAGAATCGCCTCCCCGCTGTCTGGCTTCAGGAGCCCACACAGCACCCGGCCCATAGTGGATTTTCCGCTGCCGGACTCTCCCAAAATACCGAGGCAAGTCCCTCTTTTTACGTTCAGGGACACATCAAAGAGCACCTGCTGACGGGTATGTCCGAACACCTTGTCCTGACGCTCACTTCGGAAACTGACGCAGATATTTTTCAGTTCAAGCATAGGCGCACTCCTTTCCTCCCAGTACCTGGCTGTACCGGCGCATCACATCCGTCCGCTTCTCCACCAGCAGCTTGGTATAGGAATCGGTCGCGTGATGGAGAATATGATGGAAATCCCCTTGATCCACCACAAGCCCCTGATTGAGGACTACGATCCGGTCTGCCACCCGGGAAATAGCGTTCAAGTCATGAGAGATAAAGACCATTGCCGTCTGGTGTTCCTGCTTGATCCGCAGCAATTCGTCCAGAATCTCAAATTGAGTGATGGCGTCAATGGCTGTGGTGGGTTCGTCCGCGATCAGGAGGGCCGGCTCCATAGCGGTTGCGATACCAATCATGATCCGTTGAAGCATTCCGCCGGAGAGCTGATGCGGGTACTTCTCCAACACCTCTTCCGGATTACGAATCCGCATTTTCCCCAGCATCTCCAGAGATCGCTGGAGGATATCCTCCTTGCTCCAGTTATTGTGGGCCGCAAAGGTTTCGGCAATCTGGGCTCCGATCCGGTAGAGGGGGTCAAAACAGGTCATCGGGTTTTGGAGAATGATGCCTACCTGGCCGCCCCTCAGACGGCGCAGCTCTTC